>Ga0137403_10000244_pt1 | contig 69241 bp, 47 predicted proteins | sample CZOMad2_1_16fung_FD_122057 | JGI IMG/M metagenome (GOLD analysis project Ga0137403, IMG submission 122057) | Vadose zone soil fungal communities from Angelo Coast Range Reserve, California, USA - CZOMad2_1_16fungal (Hybrid Assembly) | ecosystem: Environmental > Terrestrial > Soil > Vadose zone...
TAACCGTTGGTGAATGTACCGTTCTGAGCATCGGTATTGGTGACCGCTACATTCACGGCTCCCGCTGCGTGCGCCGGCGTGGTTGCCGTGATTGACGTGCTGCCCACGACGGTCACGGCTGTCGCTGCCGTTCCGCCCAGGCTTACGGTCGCTCCTGCCAGGAAGCCGGTGCCCGTGATGCTCACCGAGGTGCCCCCGGCCGTGGTCCCCGTGTTCGGCGTGATCGAACTCACTGTTGGCGCGGGATTGCTCGCCGTGTAGGTATAGCCGTTACTCAGTGAGCCGGTCTGGGTGTCGGTGTTGGTGACAACTACATTCACCGCTCCCGCTGCATGCGCCGGCGTTATCGCCGTGATCGAGGTGCTGCTCACGACATTCACGTTGGTCGCTGCTGTCCCACCCAGGGTCACCGTCGCTCCCGTCAGGAAACCCGTGCCCGTGATGGTCACGGCGGTGCCGCCGGCCGCTGTCCCGGTATTCGGTGCAATTGACGCTACGGTGGGCGCCGGGTTGCTTGTGCCCTGTGCGGCGCGGAATGTGGCCATCTGCATGACCCAAGCTGTACTAGAAGCGGTCGGCGCGGTGGCGTTGTAACTTCCCGTCGCGCTGACCGTCCGGTCTTCCGCGATGTCGGCGTCTGGGCTTGTGATTGTCCTCAGGGTGAATCCCGTGCCAGCGCTGGTAAAAGCACTCGCGGTCATTCCCGCACCAACAATCAGCTCGTTTGCCGACCTGGTGGTCGCCGATCCGCTGTTCGGTGCATTGCTTGTTCCAGCTGCTCCCGCCGTTACATCCAGCGGACTGACTGTATCCAACCCGCTGTATTCCAGTATGCGAACATCCACGGCTGCCGCCGCTTTGCTGAAGGTCACGGTCACGGTATTGCTGCCACCGACAATGTTTTTGGCGTAGTAAATTGACTGCCGCAATCCGGTCCCGCTCGTGGGACCGACCGCCCGGACATAACTGTTGCCCTTGCTGTCGGTCACCGTGTTGACCAAGGACGTAGTGTCATTCCAACCCACTTCCACCACGTTCAAGTTGCCCGCCGTCTGCGCAGTCGAGTAAGTGACCGCCACCGAAGAACTGGCGGTCTGCGGCGTCGCCGCTTTCACCTGGACAAAACCGATCGTTCCCCCGCCGCCGGTGGATCCGGTGTAGGTGTACCCGTTGGGCAAGATTCCGCTCTGATGGTCGGTGTTGCTGACCACCACACTCACCGCCCCGGCTGCGTGGGTGGGAGTGGTGGCTCTGATGGATGTGCTGCTTACCACGGTCACTCCGGTCGCTGCCGTACCACCCAGACTCACGGTGGCTCCCGACAGGAAACCTGTGCCCGTGATGGTTACGGCTGTCCCGCCGTTGGCACTCCCTGTGCTGGGCATGATTGCACTTACTGTCGGCGGCGGGTCGCTTGAAGAGTTGGGAACGGGCAGACGCACCATGGCAGCGGTGGAGGGCACTCCGTTGCTGTCGACAAGAAACAGCATGTAAGGTCCAGGCGGGGCCAGGTTGCCATTGGCCGGCGCATGCACATTCAGTGAGTTGCTGGCTTGATCAAAGGCCAGCGGAACGAATCGTTGGTTCTCGTTGAAGGCGTGGGTCACCGTGGATAACGCGATCAGCGACACGGAAGCAATTCGGGCTGCGTCCGGCGTTGCGACCGCGAATGCGGTGCCAAACTGAATAATCGATGGCGCCGAAGAAATTGTCGGACGAGGACCCTTGAAAAGATAGGGCGGTGAAAAGATCTCCGCATTCGGCTCGTCCTTCGGATCGGGTTGGGAACGTCCGTTTTCCCGGCCTCCGCCCGCGGCCAATACCGTGGCATCAGGCAAGAGCAAAGCAGTCGAATGGTAGAGTCGGGGAGTTCGCATCCGGGACATGGTCGTCCAACTTTTGGTCACCGGCGACCACAGCTCGGCCTCATAGACGGCCGCAGCGAAATTCGCCTTGTCCGTCGTCGTACTGCCTCCCGTGGCGAGGACCGTTCCGTCGGGCAAGATCGTCAAGTTCAAATAGGATCGCGGAAATGCCATCGATGCGGTCTGCTGCCAGGCCGGCGACGGCTGGTTCATATCCAGCACATATGTGGTCGCAGCCGCGGGATGACCCTGATTATCAGCCGTAGCCGTGCCTGCTTTGATGACCTTTCCCGGCTGATACATGGCCGCACTGTGGCCGTCGAAGACCCCGGAGTCAACCGTTGTCCAGGTCTGAGTGTTGAGATCGAGAACCCGGCTGCTGATGGCTTTGTCGTCTTCTGAGGACACAAGAATGCGTCCGTCGGGTAGAACAAAAGGATGCGGGTAATACTTGAACGCCATTTTTGCGCTTGGCGCCAGTTGCGTCCAGGTATTGCTGACCGGGTCGTAAATTTCGGGCATGTCGGCATAACAGGTAACGCAAGTCGTCGTCCCACCTTGAACCAGGATCCGTCCATCCGGCAGCGCGGTCGCGGTTGGGTAGTAGCGGCCGGTGAACATTAACGCGCTCTGGGACCAGGTTTCGGTCACCGGATCGAAGATGGTTCCATTCTGAGGTCCGTCGTCATCCTGCAATCCCACAATGCCGCCGACCACGAGCACGCGGCCATCGGCCATGTAAGCGTGCCCCGAACAGAAAAGACTGGTCGTGGGGTAGTCCTTGTCCACAAAAGTATTCGTGGCTCTTCGCCAGATCTGTGCCCCCCCGTTGATCGTATAGTCCGTCCACCCCAGGACGTCGCCCGTCGGCAGCATTTGCGCATGGACCGCGACGATCGGCCAGTTCATGACCGCAGACCATTGGCCGATTTGCGCAGGGGTAGGATTTGAAACGTTCACGGAAATGCTTGAGCTAGTGGTTGTATTGCCGCTGAAGTCCCTCGCTACCGCGGTCAGAGTGTGTGTTCCGATGCTGGCCGTGGTCGTATCCCATTGGAAGGTGTAAGGAGGGCTCGGTATTTCGTTGCCCAGATTGCTGCTGTCCAGAAGGAATTGAACCTCGGCCACCCCCACGTCATCCGATGCCGAAGCCGTTACCGCGGTGGTTCCCGACACCGCAGCGCCATTCGCAGGGGCAGAGATCGCCACCGTGGGAGGCGTCGTATCGGTTGACGCCGATCCACTGAGCGGCGTCATCATGTCGGTCTGGATCTCAGATTGTGACAAGGCGCGGTTGTAGATTCGCACTTCGTCGATCACGCCATTGAAGTAGAAGCCACCGCTCCGGCGGCCGATGTTTACGTTTGCACTCTGGTTAAGCTGTGAGGATGGAACTGTTCCGAGTAGAGTTCCATTATCGAGAACTCCGTTGACGTAAGTGCTCAGCGTCAGGGAAGCCGCGTCATAGACGCCCGCAACGTGGTACCACGTGTTCAGGGCGCGCACCGAGTTGGAGTATCTTTGCGCCTTGGTCGAAGAATCTGCGGACACAGCGATCCCGAACGTTTGCGGGCCAGTGTCCGGGGTGGTCTTGAGCTGCCAGCCCGGACCACTCGACTTCGACACGATTTGCCCATCATCGGCGGGATTCGCCGCCGCTTTGACCCAGGCCTCGATGGTCATGCTGCCGGTCAGTTGCAGCGCGGAAGGACTGCCCAGGTCAACGTAGCTGCTGGTACCGTTGAAAGAAAGTGCTTTCCCGTATATTCCTGCGCTGGTCCAGGTCGCGCCTACAATTGTCCCGGTCAGGTTGTTCCCCGACAGGTCCTTCACGGTGGTGCCGGTTCCTTCTTCAAAACCGTAGGCTGCCACCAACCCTGGAGTACCTGACTGGCCAAGGGCGAGCGAGGAATGGCCGATCAGAAAAACAAGGGTGGCGAGCAGGACAACGACGGGTAGGCGGCGCTTTGATAGATTCGGCCAGCTAACGAGACGCACGGCATTATCCTTACCGCCGCGATGACTGGAATCGATCGCGCGATCAAGCGGGCCCTAATTTCTCGTCGTCGGGGGAGTGGACGGCTGCCACGAGTAGCAGCGATTGCGTTTGGGGGGAGGTAAAAGAGGGCGAGCGGAGGTTACCACAAACAAAAACCTTGTCAATGGCTGGATTTGCACTGCTATCCTTAATCCGTAAGTTGATGAATGTAAAGAGATAACCGTAGCGTGAATCGGCTTGGGGCGGGCAGTTCAGGCCCATCCCCGGCCGCCATAGCCTGCGCCGCGTGAAATGAGTCGCCGGCGACCGGGCATGATCATACCTGGTGGCCGACAACCGGATGTACGGCTTTCCCCGCCCAGCCGATCCAATGGTCGCGCTCCGCAATTCGGGGAGTCTTTAGCTCGAAGGTTGTTTAGGGCGAGTCGCGCCAGGGTCCGCTTCAATGGTAACGTCGACCTTGACCCCCGGCTTCAGAGCCACTGGCTTGCCGTCTTCATCGTGCAGAGTGTTCTCAACCCGAATCTCCCGGTAGAGGTCGTCTGCCCCCTCAACCCCAATCTGCGCCTTTTCGGGTGCGCTGGGATGCGGAGGCGGGATGATCTTTTCAACGGTTCCAGGGAGGGTCACCGATGGCTTACCGGCGTCAGTGTTGTCGGTCGGTGTCTGCTTGGTCAAGGGGCTCCATTCTCCTAATCGACTCGCAGCCGGAAAGTGTCGTCAACCCTCAGCCCAGTCGTTTGATTTTCCGAAGTCCTCGGACTTGGTCTTGATCATTCCGAGTAGCGGCGCACTATCGCAATTTTGTCCTTGCCGACAACATATCACGATTCTATAACAAGGCCCGGCTGACAATTTCGCGGACTTCCGCGCCGCGCCCGAGCTTGTACGCCAGCGCACATCCTGCGGTGCAGCACCGTACATACCGTAAAACGAAAAAGGAATAATCTGAAATTGTCTCTTCTAGCACGATTCCGCGCCTCCTCTAACATGCGGCGTCCCTACGAAAGCAGACGGCCTTGTGCTGTAGGAGGGACCTTATGGCAAAGCAGTCTGCGCGTTCAAAGGCAAAGGATTCTCTGATTTCCTCCCGCCCCGGTGGGGATGGCCACCAGGTGCACAACCAAATCCTGTTGGCTCTGCCCCGCAACGAACGTGAAAGGCTGCTACCAAAACTGGAATTTGTGCGCCTTCAATCTCGCCTCATCCTGCATGACGTGGGAGACACTTTGCAATCCGCTTATTTCTGCAACACTGGCTTGATCTCCATCCTTAGCGTGTTTCCGGACGGAAAGAGCGTCGAGGTGGGACTTGTCGGCAAGGAAGGTTTTGTAGGCTTGCCCCTGGTGGCCGGCTTTCGCAGCGCAGCCACACGAGCGGTGGCGCAGATCGAAGGTACGGCCTTCCGGTTGAGTGCCGACGCGTTAACCGGGATTCTGCGCGAGTGCGTTACGCTGGAGCGGATGCTGCAGCAGTTTTCCCAGATCATGGCGATGCAGGCGACCCAGATTGCAGCTTGCAACCGGCTCCATGAAGTTGAGGAGCGGCTGGCCAGATGGTTGATGATGACCGCTGACCGGGTCGGTACAAATTGCCTTGCTCTGACGCAGGAATTATTGGCCCAGATGCTGGGTACTCGCCGCGCCAGCGTAACTCTGGCCGCGGGTATTCTACAAAAGGCCGGTTTGATTGCCTATACGCGCGGGAGCGTGGATATCGTCGATCGGCAGAAACTGGAAGACGTCGCCTGCGAGTGTTACGGTCTCATGCAGAGCCAGTTGGAAAAGTGGCGGGCCGATTCCGAATAGCCGGGTGCCTCATTGACCCAAGATTCAGTTTTCGCATCTTAGGGCCATGCGATTCGAACCGCGTCAATTTCCAGATCCCTTGCAACCTCCAATCAGCGATCCACCCTTTGGCCCCAAACCCGATGTTCCGCTCCAGGGCCCCGGTCTCGCTCCGAACCGTGACGTGCCCTGGCATGAACCGGATCCGGCGGAGTCCAATCAAATTTGACAGACGCGGATTTTTGCCTGCGATCCGCCTATATTGGCCGGTGAAGGCGGATGTCACCACCGACAGGCGGTCATCCCGTTTTTTCTCTTGGTCTTTCAACGATGCCTTCGACGGAATCCAGCAGGGTTGCTGCTCCGTCCAACTTTGAAATTACATGCTTGATGCCAGCGCTGCGGGCGTCGTTCATAAGATGTTCGGTGGCGTGCATGGTGAATAGAACCATCGCGGTTTTGGGGGCAATAGAGGAGATTTTTCGCGCTGCCTCCAGACCATTCATGACCGGCATCGATAAATCCAGGATCACGATATCGGGATTCAGCGCCTTGACTCGTTCGACCGCTACGGCGCCATTTTCTGCTTCACCACAAACCTCCCAACCATCGCGCCGCTCGAACCATGCCCGAAGGGAACGCCGAATGGGAGGGCTATCGTCGACGATTAGGACTGTCGTGGACATTAGAATGGCACCAAGGCATACCCTGAGCTGGTTTCCTGGCCGGTCAAGTAGCCGACGCTCGATCGGCACCGACTAAGACCGGTACGCATCATTACTCGGCAAGTCGGATCGGTCAATCAGGTACACAATGTACGATGGAGATCATATCGATGTACGATATCAAACACAGAATCATTGAAATCTCAGCTTCCGCGGCTGTGGAAGAGTCGCGCCCTCGCTTTCATAGCTCACGCACCTGTCCGTAATTCAAACACGCTGACGACGACCTCTCCACCGACAATGTTTCCCAAGGGCGCATGCAGCATCCCACTGCAGATACTTGGTGGAAGACTTCCGGTGCAGTGAGCCTTCGAGTTTCATCGCCGTGCTCTTCCTCGCGTTTTAACGGGGTCTGGGCATAGTGCTTGGATTCCGACAAGCGAGGTGAGGTGGTACGGGAGTTAGTAGTCTCTTTGGCGACGTACAGTACATTATCGACTGTATTGACGGCAAAGGGCTGCACACCTCATAAGTAATAGGTTGTTTTTGTCCCATTCAGAATTGTATCGAGTTGCATCCCGCAAGTATCTAAATGCAGCCAAGGAGCTACGTTATGAATCGCCTGCGCATTATGGTTGCCGACGATCACGAAATCGTACGCCGCGGATTGGTCTCACTCATCAAGTCACATCCTGACTGGGAAGTCTGCGCCGAAGCTGACAACGGACGTCAAGCCGTGGAGAAGGCCAACCAGTCGAAGCCCGACGTCGCCATTCTCGACATTGGCATGCCTGTGCTTAACGGCCTTGAAGCGACTCGTCAGATCTTGCGGGAACATCCGGCGGTCAGAATCCTGATCTTGACCATCACTGACACCGATCAAGCGGTGCAGGCGGTACTCGACGCCGGGGCCCGCGGCTTCATTCTGAAATCGGATGCGGCCCGCGACCTGGTGACGGCAGTGGAGGCCTTGGCGCACAACAAGACTTTCTTTACCGCGCGGGTGGCCGATCTGGTTCTATCCGGCTACCTTAACAAGAGCTCACATTCCAGCAAGAACGATTTGAACCTGCCGGGTCTGACATCCCGGGAGCGCGAAGTCGTCCAGTTGCTGGCGGAAGGCAAGTCGACCAAAGAGGTAGCCTGCCATCTTAATTTAAGCGTCAAGACGGCGGAGACACATCGCAGCAACATCATGCGAAAGCTGGGGCTGCACTCCGTCAGCGAACTGGTTCTGTATGCCGTGCGCAACGGCATCGTGCAAGTGACGGGCGGTGTTCCTTATCTATCCGCGAGCGCTGTAAATGCCGTGGATGCGGGTCTTACTGTTCCGAAACTATAAGCACGTCCTTGCTGAAGAGGCCGGCTACAGTGTTCAGTGTATTCGGCCTTTCCCCACCAAGAGTTATGATTACCCGCGGTTCGCTTGTCCCTCGGAATCCAATGAGCACTGCCGTGTCCGGTCCCAATATCGAACTGATCCCCTCGCTGGCACACACCCCTAGCCATACGCATGGTGGACATGTCGTCCAGTTATATGCGGACGACGGCTTCCTCATTGATGTATTGAGTCGATTCATTGGCGGCGCCCTGGCGGTGGGCGATGCTGCCGTGGTCATCGCGACGTGCTCCCATCGCACCGAGCTTGAGCGGCTGCTGTCGGCGAACGGAGTGGACACCGGGAAGGCGGCGATTCAGGGCCGGTACATCGTCCTGGACGCAAACGAAACTTTGCCGAAGATTATGGTGGACGGTGCGGTGGACGAGACTCGCTTTAACGAGATCGTCAGCGAGGCCTTGAATAAGGCCGAAAGTTCGGTGGCTCGCAAACGCGGCCGCATTGCAGTATTTGGCGAGTTGGTCGCATTGCTGTGGGCCGGTGGGAGACCAGCAGAGGCCATCCGGGTCGAGCAACTCTGGAATGATCTTGGCAAGGGCCACTCTTTCTCCCTGCTGTGCGCCTATCCTATTGCCGTTTGCAGCAGCAAAAGGCACATTGAAGCGTTTCTAAAAATGTGCGGGGAACACTCGAGCGTCGTTCCCAGCGAGAGCTATCTGGTCCTCCACAATGAAGAGGAGCGTCTGCGCAGTATCGCGAGCCTGCAACAGAGGGCCCAGATCCTCGAAAAAGAGCTGGCGTTGAGGGAAGTTGAGGCTCCCTTCCGCTTGCTGGTGGAGGCAGTCCAGGACTATGCCATCTTCATGCTGAACCCCGAAGGCCAGGTCAGCAGCTGGAATGTGGGCGCGGAACGCATCAAGGGATACAAGACGAACGAGATCGTGGGCCGGCACTTCTCCTGTTTTTACCCGGAGGAAGATGTGCGAAGCGGCAAGCCTGCCCGGGAACTAGTGGTCGCGGCGGACGAAGGACGGTTCGAGGACGAAGGTTGGCGGGTACGCAAGGACGGTTCCACATTTTGGGCGAATGTGATTATCACCGCTGTGAAAGATAACTCGGGCAAGCTTCTCGGCTTTGCAAAAATCACACGGGATGTGACCGAACGAATGCAAACTCAAAAAGCGTTGGAAACGGAAGTTGCCGAAAGACGCGATGCCCAGCGTCGACTCCAAAATTCAGAACGATCACTCCGTGAGTTGTCACTCCACCTGCTGCGCACCCAGGACGAAGAGCGACGGCGCATTGGAAGGGACCTGCACGACAGTCTGGGCCAGTATCTGGCCGTGCTGAAGATGAAGTTGGATTCGGTGGCGTCTCTGATCGGACAGAAACAAGCTGAGTTGTCGCAGGAATTTGGCCAGTGCATCCGCCTCATGGAGGACTCGATCAGGGAAGTTCGAATCGTTTCCTACCTTTTGTATCCGCCCATGCTGGAAGAGATGGGCCTGAAATCGGCGATCCCATGGTACCTGGATGGATTCTCAACCCGCAGCGGGATCAAGACCGCTTTCGAGATGGAGACCGAGTTCGGCCGCCTCCCTCGTGAGTCCGAGTTGGCGTTATTTCGAGTTCTTCAGGAGGGCCTGACGAATGTTCATCGCCACTCGGGCAGCCCGACCGCGCACGTTCGATTGTCAGTGAAGGACGGCATGGCGATTCTGGCCATCCAGGATAATGGAAAAGGGATCCGTCCAGAACTCCTGGCAGAGTTTTGCCAGGAGTGGATGGGCGGGCTCGGGATTGGAGTCCGAGGCATGAATGAGCGGATGCGGCAGCTGGGTGGCAAGCTCGAGCTCGCTTCCAACGAAGGCTGCACGACCGTGACCGCAATGGTTCCCGGCGGACAAAACCTCAACCTCCCGGCCGAGCCAGGAAAAGCTTGTATAGACTGATCGTGGTCTTGCGGCGAAGCTAGAAAGAGTCAGAGAATAGATGGCTACCCGGATTTTGCTGGTGGATGATCATGAGATCGTGCGAGAAGGCATTCGCACACTTATTACCCGATCACGGCCCGAATGGGAGATTTGCGGCGAGGCCCGCGACGGAGAAGAAGCCCTTGAGGCCGTCAGGGCCTTGAAACCGGATGTTGTTATCCTCGATATCACAATGCCGAAGATGAGCGGTCTCGAAGCGGCTCCACGAATCGCTAAACTGGGGCTCGGCTGCCGGGTGTTGATGTTCACCATGCACGATTCGGAGAGGCTATCCACCGAAGTCCGTCAAGCCGAGGCTCAGGGTCTGGTGCTCAAGTCTCAAGCCGCCCGCGATCTGGTGCGAGCGGTCGACCGATTGCTCGATGGGGGCACGTTTTTTTCCCAGCAACAAGACGTCGCGATGAGATAGGGTGTGCGGATCGAACTCAACCGCTTATTCCAAACCAAGCTGATCGTTGTACTGTTGCATGAGGGCGTAGCACTCGCAGCCGACTCCTCGAGTTTCTTCCGAGGGAAAGCGCTTGTGTCACAGCGAGGAACGAATAAAGTGTTCGATGCCAGACACTGTGCGCCAAGGGATAACGATTCGTCGCTCGGGATCCGGTCTGGGTGAAGGGCGGGGAGCTACGCGGCTGTATTCTGGCCGTCGACGAACGGTGTGGACTCAGTCTCCTGAGTATCGCTTTGTAGAAACATGTCTGCGGCGTTCAATAGATGGTCTCTCTTCAGTTCGTCTTGCTCATCCAGAGCATCCCACACCATCTCTAACCATCTTGTGAGGTCCAGGTTCTGCATTTTCGGTCGCCTCTTTTTGCTGCCAATCGATCCCACCGTCATGTTCGTAATGACAAAGAGCACGATTCCTGCCATACCTGTATTTTGAGAAGGATGGGGGCCCGGAGAACCCCCGGTGCCCGTGAAGTTTGTGCCAAAAGAGAGGAAATCTGATCTACAGACAATGCTGTAGTACGCGTTCTTTCAAATCGAAGGGAGACACCCGGTCCTGTAACCGTATTTTCATCTGTGGTGAAGGTGTCACGAATCCAAATGGGTGTACGATCAAAGTGTCACTCAAAAAGAAACTGATCTAGCAGGAGGGCAGTTTGTCATGACCGCCGTAGCCTCCGCCAATTCCACCCTCTCCGGAGTCTCCAACCAGCCCCTCACCTCAGAAGAACTTAGAAAGGTCAACGCCTATTGGCGCGCCGCGAACTATCTTTCCGTGGGCCAGATCTACCTGTATGCGAATCCGCTGTTGCGGGAGCCTCTGAAGATTGAGCATGTGAAGCCCCGACTGCTCGGGCATTGGGGCACCACCCCCGGACTCAATTTTGTCTACGCGCATTTCAATCGTCTCATCAAGAAATACGATCTGAATGTGATCAACATCACAGGACCCGGCCACGGCGGGCCTGGCATTGTGGCCAATACCTATCTGGAAGGCACTTATACCGAGCTTTATCCTGACATCCAGCACAATGAAGAGGGTTTGCAAAAGCTGTTCAAGCAGTTCTCCTTTCCCGGCGGAATCCCCAGCCATGCCGCCCCGGAAACGCCGGGTTCGATCAATGAGGGCGGTGAACTGGGTTACTCCGTTGCTCATGCATATGGAGCAGTGTTCGACAATCCCGACCTGCTGGCGTGTTGCGTCGTCGGCGATGGCGAGGCCGAGACCGGCGCGCTGGCAACCAGTTGGCATTCCAACAAGTTTCTGAATCCTGCGCGGGACGGGGCGGTGCTGCCAATTCTGCATTTGAACGGCTACAAGATTGCGAATCCGACTGTGCTGGGGCGCTTGAGCGATGAGGAACTTACCCAGCTGTTTAACGGCTACGGCTACAAGCCCTACTTCGTCGAGGGACATGACCCCGAACCCATGCACCAGCTCATGGCCGCCACGCTCGACACCATAATCGCCGAGATCAAGGCGATTCAGGAAGATGCGCGTTCGCGTGGATCCAAGACTCGACCTGTCTGGCCGATGATCGTGATGCGCACCCCGAAAGGCTGGACCGGCCCGAAGGTTGTGGACGGTAAACCGGTCGAAGGCACATGGCGCGCGCATCAGGTGCCGGTCACGGATTTGTCGACCAAGCCGGGTCATCTCAAGATTCTGGAAGACTGGATGAAGAGCTATCTTCCTGAAGAACTCTTCGACCGGACCGGTAAACTTCGCAGTGAAATAGCCGAACTCGCGCCACAGGGTGATCGGCGGATGGGCGCCAACCCGCACGCCAACGGGGGATTGCTGCTCAAGAATCTGCTCATGCCCGATTTTTGCGATTACGCCGTGAAGGTTGCTAAGCCGGGTACGGAGCTGGCAGAGGCAACCCGTGTGCTGGGCACGTTCCTGCGTGACGTTATGAAGCTGAATCTGGATGCGAAGAACTTCCGGGTATTCGGTCCCGATGAGACTGCTTCCAACCGGCTGGATGCGCTCTACGAAGTGACCGACAAAGTCTTGATGGAGCCGTTATTGTCCACCGACGAACACGAGTCCACCACCGGACGCGTCATGGAAATGCTGAGCGAGCACATGTGCCAGGGTTGGCTCGAGGGCTACTTGCTGACCGGTCGGCACGGCTTTTTCTCGTGTTACGAGGCGTTCATCCACATCGTCGACTCCATGTTTAATCAGCACGCCAAGTGGCTGAAAGTGACGCGCCACATCCCCTGGCGACGTTCGATCGCATCGTTAAATTATCTGCTGACCTCGCACGTCTGGCGCCAGGACCACAACGGCTTCAGCCATCAAGACCCCGGGTTCATCGATTTCGTGATGAACAAGAAAGCGGATGTGGTACGCGTCTACCTGCCGCCCGATACCAACACGCTGCTTTCCGTGGCCGATCACTGCCTGCGCAGCCGGGATTACATCAATGTCGTCGTTGCCGGCAAGCAGCCGGCCCTGCAATATCTCGACATGGAAGCCGCCATCGAACACTGCACCAACGGGATCGGAATCTGGTCGTGGGCCAGTACTGATCAGAACTGTGAACCCGACGTGGTGATGGCCTGCGCCGGAGACGTCCCGACGCTCGAGGCCCTGGCTGCGGTTGATCTGCTGCGCCAGAATTTCTCCGACATAAAAATTCGGTTTGTGAACGTGGTCGACCTGATGACGTTGCAACCGCCCTCGGAGCACCCCCACGGCATCTCTGACCGTGATTTCGATTCGATGTTTACTACCGACAAGCCCGTTATATTCGCTTACCACGGCTATCCCTGGCTGATTCATCGGCTCACCTATCGCCGTCACAATCACGACAGCTTTCACGTTCGCGGTTACAAAGAGGAAGGCACGACGACCACCCCTTTTGATATGACCGTGCTCAATGAGATTGATCGCTACCATCTGGCCGGTGACGTCGTCGACCGCGTGCCTCGACTGCAGCGCGTGGGTGCGCACTTCAAGCAGTTCCTGCGCAACCAACTGGTGGAGCACAAGCGCTACATCCAGCAGCATGGAGATGATATGCCGGCCGTCCGCGACTGGACCTGGCCTTACTGACCGATGAAAGTTCTGGTGCTGAATTCGGGCTCCAGCAGCCTGAAGAGCGGCTTATACGACATCGACGACGTTCTCCCTGAAGATCCATCAGCCTGGCTCTGGCAGGGCACAATCCAATGGAACGGCGATGCTGGTCAAGTCGAGATCAGGAACGGCCGCGGCTTCAGCCGGAAGGAGAAACTCAAAGTCTCCTCTCGCTCCGAAGCGACGGCGCGCCTGCTGGACACCTTGTGGAAAGGGGAGGCCAGCGCCGTCTCCTCACTCTCGGAGATTGACGTGGTCGGGCACCGGATCGTGCACGGTGGGCCCGCATTCGAAGATCCCGTGGTGATCACCACCGAAGTGAAATCGGCCATCGCTGCCGTTTCTGCTATCGCTCCTCTCCACAATCGCGCCGAACTTGAGGGCGTCGACATTATTGCGCAATTGTTAGGCGCGGTGCGCCAGGTTGCGGTTTTCGACACAGGTTTTCACAAGAAAATGCCGCTCGCGGCGGCGGTCTATCCGGGACCGTATGAGTGGCTCGCGGCTGGAATCCGCCGCTATGGCTTTCATGGGATCAATCACAAGTATTGTTCTCGGCGTGCAGCACAGCTTCTGCGGAGAGATCCAAACTCATTCAAGCTGGTGACTTGTCATCTGGGGAACGGTTGTTCTCTGGCGGCTATTCGTGACGGGCGCAGCGTGGACACCACGATGGGATTCACGCCGTTAGAGGGTTTGATGATGGGCACCCGTGCCGGCTCGGTTGATCCCGGAATCCTTACCTACCTGATGCGCCAGAGCCGGGTCACGGGAGAAGAGCTCGACGAGGTTCTCAACCAACATTCCGGCCTGCTGGGAATTTCCGGCGTCTCCGGAGACATGCGCGAAATCCTCGCGGCTGTCAAAAATGGACATGAGCGGGCCACGCTGGCCCTGGACATTTACATCCACCGTCTGCGCGCGGGAATCGGCGCAATGACCGCTGTGCTGGGTGGCATCGATACGCTGGTCTTCACGGCAGGAGTCGGAGAGAACTCACCCGAGGTGCGAGCGGGAGCTTGCCAGAATCTTGAGCATATCGGCGTGAAACTTGATCTCACGAAGAATTCGGCGTCGCCGGCCGACCAGGACATCTCCGACCCGGGTTCGCTGGTCCGCGTCCTGCTGATACGCGCTGGGGAAGATTGGGAAATTGCGCGCGACTGCTGGCAGCTCTTGCACTGACCGGTCCAGTACACTTGCCTAGGCCGTCGCAAGATAGACGTAGCGCAGGATGAACAGGATGGTAAGGACCCAGATCAGCAAGTTGATTTCGCGAATCTTTCCCACTGCAATCTTCACGACCGTGTAGGAAATAAGTCCCAGGCTGAGGCCGGTAGCGATACTGAAAGTTAGAGGCGTGGCCAGCATGGTGATGAATGCGGGCACGGCTTCGCTGAAGTCTGCCCAGTCGATGTGCGAGATCGACTTCGTCATTAACGCGCCTACCAGGATAAGGGCGGGAGAAGTGGCGTACCCCGGAATCGCCGTGGCCAGCGGCGAGCAGAACATCGCGAGTACAAAAAGCGCCGCGACGAACACGTTGCTGAGTCCGGTGCGGGCGCCTGCCGCGATACCGGCGACGCTCTCGATGTAACTGGTCACGGTGGAGGTGCCCGCCAATGATCCGAAAATGGTGCCGGTGGCATCGGCTACGAGCGCCCTTCCGACGCGCGGTATTTTTCCGTCCTTCATGAACCCGCCCTGCTCGCACACTCCCACCAGGGTGCCCACGTTGTCGAAGAGGTCTACAAACAGAAAGGCAAACATGATTTCCAAAAATCCGAGATGGATGGCGCTGCGCAAATCAAGTTGCAGAAAGGTCGAGGACGCGTGGGGCAGGGAGACGATGGCGGAGGGCCACTTCGAGATGCCGCGCAGCATCCCGAGAATAGATGTCCCGACAATACCGATCAAGATCGCACCGTTGACCCTTCGCGCCATCAGGATCAGCGTCAGGGCGAGGCCGAAGCACGCGGTCTGCACTGCAGGGTCGGCGAAACTTCCCAGGCCGACAAACGTAGCAGGGTTGGCGACCACCAGTTTCGCGTTTCGCAGCCCGACGAATGCGATGAAGAAACCTATTCCGCTTGCGGTCGAATGCTTCAGGCAATCCGGCATGCCGTTGACGATCTGTTCGCGGACGCGCGTGACCGTGAGTAGGAGGAATATGACGCCCGATAAGAAAACTACGCCCAACGCGGTTTGCCAGGGAATGTGCATGCTTAGGCAAACTTGATAAGTAAAGTAGGCATTCAGACCCATTCCCGGAGCGAGCGCGATGGGATAGTTCGCGTAAAGACCCATTACGAGGGTCCCGAGCGCAGCAGAGAGGCAGGTGGCAAAAACTACGCCCTCGACCGGCATCCCCGACTGGGAAAGGATTTGTGGATTGACGACGATGATGTAGGCCATCGTCAGAAACGTGGTAAAGCCACCCAGAAATTCCTGCTTCACGGTGGTCTGGTTTTCGGTGAGCTTGAAATAGCGATCGAGCAATCGTCTTCCCTCGATGGATTCGTAGCCCCCGTCCGGGCTGAATCAATAACGTATCTTGTTGGCCTTTTCCTGCCAGGCACGAAATGCTGCCTGTGCCTCTTCGCGCATCATCTGGACCATAGGTATTCCGCGCTCGGGGTGCGGCTGGGCGATTTCGCGGTAAATAAACGAGTCGTCGAAGCCGGCTTGGGATGCGTCCGCGGCCAGGCTGCCGTAATAGACGCGCGAAAGCCGCGTCCAGTAAATTGCGCCCAGGCACATCGGGCATGGCTCGCAAGACGTATAGAGTTCGCAGCCCTTCAGTTCGAAGAGCCCAAGCTTCCGGCAAGCCTGGCGAATGGCCAGCACTTCAGCGTGCGCGGTGGGGTCGTTGGTCGCGGTCACCTGATTCGCGCCTTCGGCGACGATGTTGCCATCGTTCACAATGACCGCGCCGAAGGGGCCGCCTTGTCCAGAGCGGACATTTTCGACTGCGAGTTGAATCGCACGTGCCATGAAAAGGTTGTTCATGTTTGCCGGCCAGCGCACAAGCTGGCGCAGGATATTGCGCAGCGCCTCAGTTCACGCTAAAGGAAGCAAGTATAAGCGGAGCTTGGAAGAGCGCGAAACTTTTCTCACCCTGAATTCTCGATGACAGCAAGTTGAAAAAGTGAAGCGGGCACGATAGGCTCGGCTTCTGATGCACACTTCCTTTGCGGGACGGCGACTGAAAATATGAGCGTGCAGGCTTTCGTCTCCCGCCGAGTGGTCACTCCTCAAGAAATCCTTCCGGCAGCCGTTCTGGTCGAAGGCGAACGCATTCGGGCGATTGTTCCTCCCGCGCAAATTCCTTCCGGCGCGGAAATCCATGATTTCGGCGATGCCGCGATTCTTCCCGGGCTGGTCGATTCTCACGTGCATGTCAACGATCCTGGACGGACGGAGTGGGAAGGCTTCCGGACGGCGACGCGCGCCGCCGCGGCCGGCGGCTACACACTCCTGGTGGACATGCCACTCAACTGTCTGCCGGCCACGACTACGGTCGCTGCGCTCGAGGCGAAGCGTGTAGCAGCGCAAAACAATTGTTGGGTGGATTGGGCGGCGTGGGGCGGCGTAGTCCAAGACAATCAGGCAGAGATCGAGAAGCTTGCCGGCGCGGGAGTGCTGGGGTTCAAGTGCTTTCTGATTCATCCCGGGATTGAAGGCTTCACCATGGTGGGCCAAGATGATCTGCGAGCGGCACTGCCTCATCTTGCAAGGACTGGTCTGCCTCTGCTGGTACATGCAGAACTTGCCGGGCCGATCCACGCGGCCACGGCGCATCTGGCAGGCGCCGATTGGAGATGTTACGCGACTTATCTGCAGTCTCGGCCCGACGCAGCGGAGCTGTCGGCGATTCGAATGATGTTGTCGCTGTGCCGGCAATATCATTTCCGTCTGCACATTGTCCATCTGTCGAGCGCCCTGGCGTTGCCGGAGTTGCGGGCCGCCCGCTCGGAAGGGCTGGCGTTGAGCGTGGAAACCTGTCCTCACTATCTTCATCTCGCGGCAGAAGATATTCCTGACGCTGCGACGCTGTGCAAGTGCGCGCCGCCGATCCGGAGCCGTGAAAACCGCGAAGCTTTGTGGCAAGCACTCAGGGATGGAGTAATCGATCTGGTAGCTACCGATCACTCTCCCTGCCCGCCGGCAATGAAAGGGCTGGAGGAGGGAAGCTTCAGAACCGCATGGGGCGGTATTTCGAGTCTTTCCGTAGCGCTTCCCCTGATGTGGACCGAGGCCAGCCGTCGGGGTTTTACGTTGATGGATATTGCCCGCTGGATGGCCGAGGGTTCGGCGCGACTGACGGGATGCCAGGCTCGCAAGGGCCGCATTGCCGCGGGCTGCGATGCGGACCTGGTCATATTTGATCAGGACAAAACATTTCAGGTGACACCCGAGCGCCTGCACTACCGGTATCCGCTATCACCTTATCTGGGCGAAACTTTGCGCGGAGTGGTGAAAGCCACATATTTGCGGGGACGCGCGGTGTTTACGGAGGGCGACTTTGTCGGAGAGTCGAGCGGTCGGGAATGGCGGCCGTAGCCGCGCACGCAGGATGCGATAATTACTTTCTATGACCAATGAGCGCATCGTTGGAGCGTCTGTCCCACGCAAGGAGGGGCGTGACAAAGTCACGGGACAGGCGCGGTACGTCGATGATATGACGCTCCCGGACATGCTTTACGGTGCGACCGTTCGCACTCAGTTTCCGCGGGGCAGGATCAGGACAATTACATTTGGGCCGGGAATTGCTTGGAACGAATTCGTGATCGTCACCGCCAAGGACATCACCGGAAAGAATGTCATTGCGCTGATCGCTGACGATCAGCCGTGCCTGGCGGACGGCCTCGTGAATCATCCCGAAGAGCCAATTCTCCTGCTGGCGCACCCGAACCGGCACCTCCTCCCTCAAGCTGTGCAGGCAGTTTCGATCGACTACGAGCAGCTTCCCGCAGTGTTCACCATGGAAGAAAGTGAGAATCATTCCCAAATCATTTGGGGCGCGGACAACACCTTCAAGACCTACCGGGTAGAGAAAGGCGAAGTCGATGAGGTGTGGGAGAAGGCCGACCACATCGTCGAAGGTGAATATTGGACGGGCGCGCAGGAGCAACTCTACATCGAAAATAACGGGATGATCGCGAGCTTCGATCCGCAGCAGGGAATCACGGTGTGGGGCTCGTTGCAATGCCCTTATTACGTGCATAAGGCTTTGATGGCGCTGTGCAATTTGCCGGCGGATAAAGTTCGCGTGGTGCAGATGGAGACCGGGGGAGCCTTCGGCGGGAAGGAAGAATATCCCTCGATGATTGCGGCGCACGCCGCGTTACTAGCGATCAAATCCGGGCGTCCCGTGAAAATTATTTATGACCGTATGGAAGACATGGTAGCCACCACCAAACGGCATCCCTCGCGGACGCGCCATCGCACTGCAGTGAGCAAAGACGGAAAAATACTGGGCGGCGAAATTGAATTTACGGTCGACGGCGGGGCTTATGCAACCCTCTCTTCCGTGGTGCTTTCACGCGCCACTATCCATGCCGGCGGCGCCTATTACTGGCCCAACGTCCGGATTAAAGCTAAGGCGATAGCCACCAACACCCCACCCCACGGGGCCTTTCGCGGCTTTGGCGCTCCCCAGAGTCTCTTCGCGCTGGAGCGGCATATGGATCGTATCGCGCAAGTTGTGGGGTTATCGCCGGTCGAAATTCGAAAGCGAAACTTTCTGAAGCCTGGTCAGATGACAACCACCGAACAGACGGTGCGCGAGCCCATCGATATGGAACAGCTTCTTGATCGCGCGCTGAAACTTTCCGACTATGAGGCTAAAAAACAACGCTTCACACAAGAGAATGAGATAAGCAAGAGTAAAAAGGGAATGGGCCTCGCAGCCTTTCTGCACGGAGCGGGATTCACGGGTTCGGGCGAGCGCAATCTGGGCTCGGTGGTCGGGGTAGAAGGGTGTGCCGATGGCGGGGTGAGGGTATTGGTTTCAAGCACGGAATTTGGCCAGGGCACGAAAACAGTTCTTTGCCAGATCGCGGCCGAGGCCCTTGGGCTGCCTTATGAGAACGTCGAGATTGCACAGGCGGATACGAACGAAGTGCCGAATAGCGGTCCGACTGTAGCGTCACGAACCGTCATGGTTGTCGGCAAATTGGTGCAATCGGCTGCCCTTGGAATCAAGCAGACTCTTATCGCGAGTGGACTGCTGGGCAATTCGTACTCCCCGGAGGAATTTCGAGCCGCGTGTCGAAGTCAGGTGGCAACCCTCGGGTCATTCCGATCGTGGGCACGCTACGAAGCGCCGGCTGATGTGTTCTGGGATGATGACAAATATCGCGGCGAGGCGTACGCGGCCTTTGCCTGGGCAGTCTATGTCGCGGAAGTGACGGTTGACCTGACAACCTACACTGCGTCGATCGACGACTTCGTGGCAGTGCAGGAAGTTGGCAAGGTGCTACATCCGGTTTTGGCGCGCGGGCAGATCGCGGGCGGCATCGCGCAGGGAATTGGATACACGTTGTACGAGAAAGTGATTTGGCAAAACGGCCGCATGCAAAATGGCCAGATGACGAATTACATTATGCCGACTTCCGCCGACCTCCCTCCCATCCGTGTGTTCTTTGAGGAAATGGGAAACATTCATGGGGCATTTGGCGCGAAGGGAATCGGCGAGTTGCCCATGGATGGTCCAGCCCCGGCGATCCTCAACGCGGTAGAAGACGCAGTTAAAGTTCGTTTCAATTCAATCCCACTGCTTCCGGAAGATATCTTCGAAGCGCTCGTTGTGGACCGCGAGCCGCACGCGGCCGGTAGGGTGCGATGACCGGCTCTTTCTCATCGAGAAATCCCGCCCCGTGCGACCTTTCATTGACCGTGAACGGCGAGATGAAGACAGTACGCGCCTACCCCATGGAAAGATTGCTGGACGTATTGCGACACCAGCTGGAATTGAGCGGCGCCAAAGAAGGATGTGGCGAAGGCGAGTGCGGCTCCTGCTCCGTCTTGCTGAACGGCGCTCTGGTGAATAGCTGCCTCCTACCGGTGCTTCAGGCCCAGGGTGCGGACATCGTTACCATCGAAGGGCTGGCCCCAGGCCCACAGCTGGATCGTCTACAGGAGGCTTTCCTGACGTGCGGAGGCGCGCAGTGCGGTATCTGCACCCCGGGAATGATCCTGGCGGCCCACCATCTGTTGCGCCGAAAACCGGATCCCACGATGGACGAGATCAGAGAAGGACTCTCCGGGAACCTTTGCCGCTGCACCGGCTACGTCCAGATTTTTGAAGCAGTGGCGGAAGCAGCGCGACGCAGGGTGAATTCATGAGGTCGAATCCCGCCGACTATCAGCTCGTCGCGCCCGCCGGCTTGCAGGCTGTGCTGTCCCTGCTGGCGGCCGAGCCCGGCGGGTGGCTGCCGATCGCCGGCGGCACGGATGTGATGGTGCAGTATGCTGCCGGAAAACTTCCAGCGCGGAAACTGGTCAGCATCTGGAATCTTCCCGAACTGCGGCGTATGGAAGTATTGCCGGACGAAATTCGGATCGGCGCCGGGTGCACCTACACCGAGTTGCGCGAGCACGAGTTGGTGCAACGCGAGTTCACGCTGCTGGCCCGCGCTGCCGCATGGACTGGCGGAATTGCGAACCAGAATCGTGGCACACTGGGCGGCAACATCGTAAACGCATCACCGGCGGCCGACTCGCTGCCCACACTGTTAGCCTACGAGGCCGAACTCGTATTGGTGTCAGTTCGCGGGGAACGAAGAGTGCCGTACAGGAACTTCCATACAGGTTACAAAAAGATGGAGCTGGCGTCGGACGAGCTGATTCGAACGATTTGTCTGGCGCGTCGATTCTCGGGACATCTTGCTTACACCCGCAAGGTTGGAGCGCGCAACGCGCAGGCCATTTCGAAAGTGTGCATTGCGGCGCTGGGGCGGTGTAGCGGCGGCGTAGTGGAAGATGCTCGGATCGCTCTGGGAAGTGTTGCGCCGGTCCCGCTTCGGTTGATGGAAACCGAACGACTGGTGACAGGAAGGCCGATTGATTCGTCACTGTTGGCCTTGGCGAGAAAAGCGGCGGTCGCAGAGATTCAGCCGATCGACGACATTCGGTCGAGCGCAAGATATCGGTCGGCGGTGGCGGGAAATCTGGTCGTGGAATTTCTCGAGCAGCTGGGCGCGGGTGAGAACCGCACATGAGCGGAGTGCTGGCGCAATGGAATACCGCTTCGGTCGAAGACGCGGTCAGGGAAATCCTGCCTTGCTGCGGCTCAAAGGCCTGGGCTGGCGTCATGGTGGCGCGAAGACCGTTTCCGGACGTAACCACTCTGCTAGCAGCGTCCGACGAAACCTGGAGTAATCTGACTGCAGAGGACTGGATGGAGGCGTTTCGTAGTCATCCCCGGATCGGAGAGTCGCGTGCGGCACACTCGGCGTCGGATCAGTCTGCCACTTGGTCAGCGCAGGAGCAACAGACGGTTGCAGTTGCCTGTGATGCCGTGAAGATCGCGCTGGCGGAGGCAAATCAGGAATACCAGCAACGCTTTCGGCATATCTTTATCGTGTGTGCTACGGGAAGGTCAGCGCCGGAAATTCTGGAAATTCTTCGGCGTCGGCTGCGGAATGACGGACCAACAGAGCTTCGCGAGGCAGCGGAGCAGCAACGACAGATCACTCGCATTCGCCTGACAAAATGGCTCTTCGAATGAAGCGGATTTCAACTCACATTCTGGACACGGCGCTGGGCAAGCCGGCCACCGGTGTGCCGGTGCGCCTGGAGCGGCGGGAGAAGTCCGGGAACTGGCTGCTGTTGGGCTCGGCGCGCACGGACCAGGACGGGCGTTGCAGTCAGTTGCTCCCGGATGACAACGTTCTGCCGGCGGGGCTTTTCCGTCTGACGTTTGATACAGAGAGCTATTTTGCGCCCACCAAAATGGCAACCCTGTATCCCGTGGTGGAAGTTACGTTTCAAGTGCGGGACGGCGAGACCCATTTTCACATCCCGCTTCTGCTGAGCCCGAATGGATACACAACGTACCGTGGAACCTGAGCCCATGACCAGCATGCTAAAAAATGATGAGGAGCCAGCGTGACCTCTTCCGTCCGGGAGTGGCTCAATCTTCTGGTGCGGTGGTTTCACGTCTTTGCCGCAATCATGTGGGTCGGCCAGACTTATTACTTCACCTGGCTCGACGGCCAATTCGGAAAACTTGAGAGGAACGCGAAAGGAACACCCGTAGCACTTTGGATGGTCCACAGCGGTGGTTTCTACACTGTCGAGAAGCAGAAATCGCTGAGCGTCGGGCCCGAGCAAGTGCACTGGTTCCGCTGGGAAGCGGCCATGACCTGGCTGAGCGGAATCGTCCTGATGTTCCTGGTGTATTACTTTAGCGGGGGACTGATCGATCCCGACGTCGCGGACATTTCGCAGGGCCGCGGCATCGCTATCGGAATCGGCGTGCTGATTTTTGGTTGGGCCATCTACGACCTGGCGCTACGGTCATCTCTTGGCAGGTCCGAAATTGGATTCGCGATATTTTCACTGATCATGACGGCCGCGTTCGCCTACGGACTTGTGCACGTATTCAGCGGGCGCGCCGCTTACATCCACGTCGGGGCAATGTTCGGAACCATCATGGTGCTCAACGTGTGGATGCGAATTCTTCCGGCGCAGCGCAAGATGATCGCCGCAGCCGCAGCCGGCGCCACGTTCGATCCGGCACTCGGGGCCCAGGCCAAGATGCGGTCCAAGCACAATACGTTTATGGCGGTGCCAGTCGTTTTTATCATGCTGAGCAATCATTTTCCTGTGGCCACTTACGGGACCACATTTAGTTGGCAGATTCTTGTCGCCCTGGTGTTGATCGGTTGGGGGGCAGCGAAGGTCATACGTCAGGCTTGAGCCGGCGGGGTGGGGGTTGCCGGCAACGATAGAATCCAGTGCGGACTAAGGGTGAGACGACAAATCGCGCGGAAGAAGTCATCGCCCGCTGCCGGAAGCTGGCCCACTTCAGTGAAGATCCCGGCAGCACGCGGCGGACTTTTCTTTCCGCGCCGATGCACGATTGTCACAGAGAAATCGCCGCCTGGATGACGGCGCTTGGGGTTGAGGTGAGAATTGACGCCGCCGGGAATTTGCGTGGGTTCTATGCCGGGGCAGAATCCAAGGCGCCACGACTGCTTCTGGGTTCACACCTCGATACGGTTCCCAACGCCGGGGCCTTCGACGGAGTTCTCGGCGTGGTATTAGCGGTTGCGTTGCTCGAGGCTCTGCATGGACGGCAGCTTCCGTACGGAATTGAAGTCGTTGGCTTCTCAGAAGAGGAGGGAGTTCGATTCGGCACGCCATTTATCGGTAGCCGGGCGCTGACGGGAAGACTCGACAAGAAACTTCTGTCGCGTAAAGATCCGCGGGGAATTTCCGTGCGGACTGCCATCGAAGAGTTTGGATTGAATCCTCAAGAGATTCCTCTGGCTGCTTTAGCAGACGGTATTTTGGGTTATGTGGAATTTCACATCGAGCAGGGTCCGGTTTTGGAGGCGCTGAAGCTGCCGCTTGGAGTTGTGGATGCAATCGCCGGCCAGAGCCGGTTAGAGTTCACATTCGTGGGCCGAGCCAACCACGCTGGCACGACGCCGATGCATCTTCGGTACGATGCGATTGCCGGGGCGGCGGAGTGGATCACTGCGGTAGAGCGAGAGGCGAACAAGGTGCCAGGGCTGGTGGCCACAGTGGGTGCCATCGAGGCCCAGCCCGGAGCCACCAACGTTATTGCCGGGGAGGCAAGGCTGACCCTTGACGTTCGTCACGGGTTGGACCAGGTTCGAACCCGCGCGGTAGAAAATCTAATTCGCGAGGGGGAAGAAATCGCCAAACGGCGTGGGCTGTCTATAAGGCAGAACATCGTCCTGAGTCAGTCGGCGGTGGCGATGGATCCGTTTCTCATTCACGAAATCGAACAGGCGATTCGCGAAGCCGGCTGCGAGCCACATCACGTGGTTAGCGGAGCTGGTCATGATGCGATGATTCTCGCCGAGAAAGTTCCAGCCGCCATGATTTTTCTGCGAACTCCAGGGGGGATCAGTCACGACCCCGCCGAGTCAGTTGCGATTGAGGATGTCGCCAAAGCGATTGAATGCGGTTTGCATTTGCTCGATCAGCTCTCTTCGTCACCTACATTTCACAAAAGGATGTGCCGTGCATAACCTTGGTCAGACGAGAAGTTCTCAACAAGCCAACCATCTGCTGCTGACCACCGACACGTTCGTCCGCACCACTCTGCCGGGCATGAAGAGTTGCTTGGCCATTGTGCATGTGGGTCCGGCCATGGGCGCCAAGTTCACCCAGTACACGGCCGAATTCGACACCGGCGGCGAACTGGGCAGCACGACCGCACAGCGTTTTATTTTTGTGATGGAGGGCGCAGTCACTTTGGAAGTCGAGGGCAAGAGTCACGAGCTGTCCGTAGGGGGCTATGCCTATTTGCCCGAAGACGCGAAGCACCGCGTACTGGCCGCGAAGACGAGCCGCGTGGTCGTTATCGAAAAGCCGTACCAGGCGCTGGCCTCAGTCGAGCCACCGCGTCTGATCATTTCGAGCGAGGATGCAGTGTCTTCGCATCCCCTTGGCGATGATCCCGACCTGCAGGTTAAATGTCTGCTTCACGATGAGATGAGTTTCGACTTCGCCGTAAATACCATGTTGTACCGGCCGGGCGCGGCACTCAGCATGGTTGAAATGCACGTGATGGAACACGGACTGGTCATGCTCGAAGGCGGCGGAATTTACCGGCTGGGGGATTCATGGTACGCGGTCACGGCCGGAGATTTTATCTGGATGGGCCCGTGGTGCCCGCAATGGTTTGGAGCCCTGGGCAAAGTGCCCGCCAAATATCTCATCTACAAAGATTGGAACCGCCCTCCCCTGGCTGATCGTCGCCTATGAATCTCGAAATTGATCGAGGCCGCTTGATCTCCGAGATCGAAGCCCTGGCCGCCATTTCCGATGCCGACCCACCTGCCGTAACCAGAATCGTTTTCACACCTACCGACCTTAAGGCTCGTGCCTGGCTGCGAGCACAGTGTGAAGATGCCGGACTGACCCTGCGGCAGGATGCAATCGGAAATACCTTTGCGCGGTGGAATGGCTCGGACCCCACAGTCCCGGCGGTCGGTACTGGTTCCCATATCGATGCGATTCCTAACGCCGGGAAATACGATGGGGTGGTGGGAGTCCTGGGGGGACTCGAGGCGATCCGGGCACTGCGGCGGAGTGGCTTCCGTCCGACAAACTCAATTGAGCTGCTGGTTTTTACTTCAGAGGAGCCGACACGCTTTGGAATAGGGTGCCTCGGCAGCCGGCTGCTCAGCGGAAGCCTTTCCGCCCAAGACGGCAAGAGGTTGAAGGATAGCGCCGACAAATCCATAGAGGACGTTCGCGGCAACGCAGGCTTGCGCGGCGAACTCGACGAAGTGAAGCTGCCTGACGACTATTACAAGGCCTTCGTCGAGCTGCATATTGAGCAGGGTCCGGTGCTGGAACACCAGCAGATACCGCTCGGGGTGGTCACGAGCATTGCCGCTCCCGCCAGCATGCGGATTGCAATCGAAGGCGCGGGCGGACACGCTGGTGGAGTCCTGATGCCGGATCGACGGGACGCGCTTTGTGCGGCCGCCGAACTCGTCTTGGCGATTGAGAATGCGGCGCGAAGCAGTGGCGCGGTTGATAGCGTGGCGACCGTGGGCATCTGCGAGGTGTTTCCGGGCGCGATCAATAGCATTCCTAGCCGGGTTCGTCTCACCGCTGACATCCGCGATATCGATCTTGAGCGACGCGACAGTGTGATCAAGACGATGGAGAACGCATGCAGCACAATATCGGCAAAGCGGAAGGTTGCAATCCACATCGAACTGCTGAACGCGGATGCGCCGGCACAATGCGCACCCTCAGTCGTCGAAGCTCTTTCCGACGCCTGCAGGAAACATCAGCAGAAGTTCCTTGCCATGGTCAGCCGCGCCTATCATGACTCGCTTTTTATGTCCCGTATTGCAGCAACTGCAATGTTGTTCATCCCGTGCCGCAACGGATACAGCCATCGTCCTGACGAGTATGCGTCTCCCGAAGACATTGCTCGTGGGACGCTGGTGTTGGCCGAAGCGCTGGCAACACTGTCCACGTAAACACACGGGAGGCGCCGCCTATGGCGCATGCGGAATGTTGGATTCGCGATCGGCCCAATGCTCGACGATGTCCCTCACAACCTTGTCACCGACCGACTGGGCCGCTTCCAACGCCGGCATGTAGGCCGAGTAGTTGCCCGAGGCCATTGCCTTAAGGCTCTCGGAGGCTGTCGTGCCGGGCGCCTCGCGGTCGTAGTTGCTCACCGTCCGCAGAACCAATACGCGTTGCAGATCTACCCGCCCCGCCTGACTCAGGAAGGTAAGAGCTTGCAGCGTTCCTGAATCTTCCATGCCTGCAATCATGTAGTTTCCTTTGCCGCCGGTGAAATAGCGAGTCCAGGCATTCGCCCATTCATCCATTCTTGAGCCATGCCAGAAGGTGCTGGCTGACAAAGTATCGCCTCGAGTGACGAACGGTGGCCTCAACGCGTTGGGAAAACCGCTAAAACGAGCGCGAAACGTGCGCAGCTTTTCGGAGTCCGGCAAGTGCACTTTTTGGGTGAGGCTGAGAGCCCAGCCCACGAGCGTGGGATTGAGCTCGTAGACCTCTCCGTTTCCTTCGCTCGCAACCGGTTGCTCATAGGGCGTCGCCTTGCGGAGAGGCACGTAACCGGTGGACCAGTCCTTGGGAATCTGACGCGCGTCGATCTCAAAGGACAAATCGCCATCGATGACGGCGTCGGCCCAAACTGCTGAACCCAGAGATAGGTCCGCGGGATCGCCACCACCAATTCCGGCGACGATCCAATATGCCTTCGAGAAATCAAAGCGCGGGTCGAGGCCGAGGGCCATCACGGACGCCGCTGCCTTCGCGGTTCCAACCCCAGTTACCATGCCGAGCACTCGGTCCTTGTTCAGCCGCACGTGATGATAGCCGGCGGGTACCGCAACGACCTGGTCCAGATGTTCCCGTTCTACCCAGAGTTGGAATTCGCCAGGCGTATCGCCGGTGTCTTCGCCGCGCTCGAACATGGTCACTACCACGACTTTGATCTGGATGGGAGCCGGCGCGGCGGTCTGGGCGACAAGAAAACCATTACACGACACTAACAGCAGCATCGCGAAAGCCAATCGTTGAATCAAGCTCCTCATGATTTCTCCGGCAATGTGTGCAAGGGAAATCTCATAGTCACTGCACACTGGCTGATCATACTGCACAGCATTCTGGCGAATAATCGTGGGACTTGCTCGCGTCGCCACGAAAGCGTTGTTGTACACTACCGCAACCCAAGACCAGCCTGAGTGGAAAAAAGGAGCGGCGCTGCATGAAGCACGTGGTCTCAGAATCTTCCCAGACGGCGCGCTATGGTTTGCGGCACGAGGTTCTTTCCCCGATGGAGACGCTGGCCCAGTCCGTCTCCACCATGGCGCCCACTACGACTCCGGCGGCCACGATTCCCCTGGTCTACACGCTGGCTGGAAATGGTACGTGGCTTGCTTATGTGCTGGCGACGATTGCTGTGCTGCTGGTGGCATTGTGCGTCGCTCGTTTTGCCCGCCACTCGGCCTCTCCCGGCTCGCTCTATACCTACGCTTCGATGATTCTGCCACCCTGGATGGGCGCCGCCGTTGCCTGGAGTCTTCTCCTGGCTTACGTTGCCACGGGGTCCAGCGTCATCGGCGGTTTTTATCACTGGGCAAACTTGCTGCTCCACGACGCAATGGGCCACGGCATCTCCGCTGTGCTGTTGGCTGTCTTTGTGACCGGCGGTTCCATATGGATCGCGTGGCGAGACGTGAAAATTTCCGCGCGCATGATGCTTTGGATCGAGGCCGTCTCCGTCTCGGTCATCGTTGTCGTCGTGGCTCTGCTGCTGGTTGGGCACGGCTGGCATTGGGATTGGGATGAACTGCATCTGCGCGGAATGACCGGCGGCGGATTGCGGCTCGGACTAGTACTCGCGCTATTCAGCTTTGTCGGCTTTGAGAGCGCTACGACACTTGGCTCCGAGGCGCACAATCCGCTGAAGACCATTCCACGCGCGGTAATTCGAAGCTCTGTTCTCGCGGGAGCTTTCTTTACCATCTGCGCTTATGCGGAAGTACTTGGCTTCCACACTGCCGGGCAGGAGCTCGGGACCAGCTCCGCTCCGATGCGTGTGCTGGCCGGCGTAGCCGGTATCCCGGTGCTGGGACTGCTGATCGACCTTGGTGCGCTGGTGAGTTTGTTCGCCGGAACTCTGGCGTGCATCACCGCCGCCGCGCGCGTATTGCTGCTGATGTCGCACAACGGCCTGGCCCACGGATCACTGCGCACCACTCACAAGCTTAACAAGACACCCGGCCGCGCCATTATCGTCACTGGCCTGGCTGCCGTGTTGCCAGTGGCGGTGTTGGCAGGGCGCGGAGCCAGTGGATTGGACGTCTACGGCTGGATGGGTTCGCTCGCGACTTACGGCTTCATCGTCACCTACGCGCTGGTCTGTATTGCGCTGCCGCGCCACCTGCGTGACCTTGGCGTCTTCCGCCAGGGAGCGCAGATCATTCCCTGGCTGGCCTGCGCTGCCATGGTGTTCGCCCTGGCTGGCAATCTTTATCCGCTGCCGGAAGGACCTTACGGCAAGCTGCCTTACATCTACCTTGCTTACCTTGCGGTGGGATTGCTCTGGTTTGCGTTGCGAGGACGAAGCAAAAATCTGACGACCGGAGCGAATTAGGTCTCTTGATTTGCAAGACTTTGTCGCTGCCTTCCTTCGCGTGATTGCTGCACTCCGCCAGCATAAAAATAATTGATGTGCGGCAAAAAAATTATCATTGGCTGTCTTGCTTTCGTTACAAACAGAAGTAGGGTACATTTTCTCCAATCTTTTTGGGGCGGATTGTTTCGACGAATGAACGGCAGACTTGCAGCAGCACGATAATCTGCCGTGCAACGCGGACTTCCAGGCTCGGGAAAATCCTATTCGAGATTTGCTCGAACTCGCGGGAGGTTCCTGTCTATGCTTGGGAAAATCGGGAATTCCTTTTTCGCAATCGCCTCGTCACTGTGCATGCTTTGCGCATTCACTCCCTTCGCTCAGGCACAGCAGACCCTAGGCGGTATTACCGGTACGGTCATGGAGAGCACCGGCAGTGTGTTGCCCGGAACGGTCGTGACCATCGTGGGAGACGAGACCACGCTTACCCGCACCCGGACCAGCAGCGCGACCGGAAGTTATGATTTCGTGAACCTTCCCATCGGCGCCTACACCCTCACCTTTACCCATGAAGGTTTCCAGACACAACGGGTGCCGTCGATTGTCGTGCAGGCCAGTCGCACCGCAACAGTGAACACGACCCTGCAGGTGGGTCAAGTCGCCACAACGATCACGGTGGAAGAGACTCCCTTGGTCAATTCCGTGGATACGACGAACGGCTACATTCTGGATCGCGCGCAGATCGAGGCAGTACCCTTGCCCACTGGCAGTTTCACCGGGCTGGCCATTCTGTCGCCCGGGGTGAATGCAGAGCTGCCGGCCGGCACCGGAGCCAACGCCGGCCTGGGCAATCAGCCCATCTGGGCCAACGGACAGCGCGACACCAGCAACACCTTCCTGCTGAACGGAGTCGACGCCAGCAACCTGTTTAACGGCAAGAGCACCAGTCAGGTTGCTTCCGCACGCATTGTGAACAACACCGGAGTTGCGGGCGCGGGTAGCACGAGCGCGCAAATCATTCAGAGCACCGCGTCACCCTATCTGGCAATTGGCCAGGCTATCCCCACCCCCGCACCGGAGACGGTTCAGGAATTCCACATGAACACTTCGATGTACGACGCGCAACAGGGTTCTACCAGCGGCGCCCACATCGATATGAATACTTCCTCCGGAACCAATACTATTCACGGCGGGGCCTACATTCACCGCGGAACGAATTGGTTGAACGCCGCACCCTATTTCTACAAGCAGGACAACAACATCCCAAGCAATGAGAAAGTGCCCGAGCTTCACCGCTACACAACGGGAGGAACGCTGGGTGGTCCCCTCATTAAGGACAAACTGTTCGGTTTTGTCGGCTACCAGCACGTTCATGTTTCTGATCTGGAAATCGGAACTTCGCGTACCGCAGTGCCCTCCGGACTTACCGACGATCGCAGTCCACAGGCACTAGTCGATGTCACCAATGCTAACTTTGGAACTTCCTTGACTACGGCGGACATCAGTCCCGTGTCCTTCGCCTTGCTGAATGCCAAGGTGAATGGCCAGTACATGTTTCCATCGGCGAATCCTAATTTCACGCCAACTCTCAACTTCCCGGAGAATGTGTTCTTAACCCAGCCGGCCTATTTCATTTCCGATCAGGCGGTATCGAACCTGGACTACCTTGCGACAGCCAAAGACACGCTGGCCTTGAAGTACTACTACCAGCACGATCCCACGACAGCGCCTTTCGGGTTCTCTTCCGTAAAAGGGTTCCCCCAGCATTTGGACGCCGGCAGCCAGGTGGGAAGCATTACGAATACGCAATCGCTCACACCGAACTTCAGCATCGCCGAAGTCTTCGGTTTCATCCGCGAGAAAATATTCAGTACGATTGCCCAGCCCTTCACTCCTCAATCAGTAGGTATCAACTCGTTTGGTTCTTCGGTTTTTCCGGGCATAACGATTGTCGATGACTTTGGAAACGAGTCCCCGGCGAATACGAACTTTGTCTTCAACGCGGGGGCGAATATTGGTTCGACGGCGGCTTCGCAGGGCGCGTTCACCGGAGTTTTTCAGAACCGCTGGATGCCTTCGGTCGACGCCAGTTGGATTCGTGGCAAGCACACATTTACCTTCGGCGGAAGTTTCTCCTATACCCAACTCAACGCGCGGGACCAACGGACCAATTCCGGAATGATCGGGTTCACCAGTTTCGCCAACTTCCTTATGGGCAACCCCACGACCTATACCGCCGATGGGTTCATCACGACAAACTTTCTGCAGGGCGATGCTAATCGCTACTACCGTTCGAAAGAGTGGGGTGGATATCTCCAGGATAAATATCAGATCCGCCCCAATCTCAGCGTGACCGCAGGCGTGCGCATGGACTATCACGGCGGTCTGACAGAAAAGAATGGACGCATTTTCAACTTTGATCCATCCCAATACAGCTACGATGCTGCCACCGACACCATCACGTCAAACGGATTGATTCTCGCGGGTAACAACCCGGACTTTCCCAGCAAAGGCGTCAGTGATTCGACTCTAACTGGACGACAATGGGGTATCGCGCCTCGCCTCGGCATGGCCTGGAGCCCGAGGGTGTTCAACGACAAAATCGTCGTACGCGCGGGCTGGGGCCTGTACTACGATCGCGGCGAACTCTTTGCTTACCTCTCTCCCGGCTTTGCGTCCGGCGTGATCACGGGAGGTCCGTTTGGCGTGAACCAGACTCCTCCTTGGGTGAGTTCGCAGACTTGCGACCCTGAGGGTTTTGGGTACGTAACCTGTCCTGACTTGGCTAACCCCTGGGGCCCCACCCTGGGGTCGCCTCCCTCCGGTAACCCCAAAGATCTGAACCTCCCCAACGCGGCGGTTTCATCAACGGGCTTGCCGCTTTTCTCTTTCGCCGACTACAACCGGGCGAACAAGCTTCCCTACACGATGAATCAGACGCTCGATATCCAGTGGCAGCCGCGTAATGATCTGGTGATCCAGATCGGGTACGTCGGCAATCTCGGTCGACATGAAGTCGTTCCCATACCTTTCAACCAGGCACAAATTGCATCGCCCACCCATCCCATCCGCCCGGGCACGCCGTTTGAACAGGATTTCACTTACGGCTATTCCATCCTCTCCGATCCCGCTACCTTCACGCCGGCCCTACTGCCCAACGGGCAGCCATATCTGCAAACCTTTGAAGGCGGAAATGTGAATCTGCGGGTCCCCTTCATCGGTTATTCCTCGGAGTCGGAGTCCTACACTGCTGCCGGCATCTCCGCCTACCACGCGCTGCAGGCCCACGTTGAAAAGCGATTGAGTCATGGCGTCCAGGTTGGCTTCTCCTACACTTACTCGCACGCGACGGATGAGCAAAGCGCGATGGGTCTTTTTTACAACGGCAACAACCCGCTCAACCTGCGCTCCGGTTACGGCCTGTCCGACTACGACCGCAAGCACGTGATCAATTTCAGTTACCGCTACGAGCTGCCGAAGTTTTTCTCCGGATCATCGTTCAAAAGCAAGATTGCCAACGGATGGGCCATCACCGGTCTGACCGTCATTCAGAGTGGTCAGCCGTATAGCGTCGTTGATTACTCCGGAGCGGTCGGAAGCATTTTCTACGGCGTGAACGACGGCATCACGAATCCCATCGTTCCGCTTGCCGCCAGCTGCTCACCCCAAAAGGCCATTACCGGGCACTCGGGTGCGGGCGCGGATCCTTCGCTCGAAGCCAACTGCTTCACCCTGCCGTTGCTGAGTCCCGGCGCCCTGGACGGCGCGATCCCTTCCAATGATCCGTACGAGACCAACTTCATTGAGAGTGGTCAGCGCAATATTTTCCGTCAACCCTGGCAGAGGCGCGCTGATATCTCCCTGGTAAAGATTACGCAGATCACCGAGCGTTCCGCCCTGAAGTACAGTTTTGATGTTTACAACCTGACCAACACGGCAAGTTTCGATATCCCCATCAACGACGTGACCCAGAACCCCGGCTTCCAGGGCTTTCCGCAACAGGGTACGCCCGCGACGCTGAGTCCTTGCAATTCGAGCTTCGACCAAAGCCCTACCGGATCTCTGTACGTCTGCCCGACGCTCAGCGGCCTGGGTATTACTAATAAAACTATCGGGAGCGCGCGGCAGATTCAGATGTCGTTGAGTTTGACGTTCTAGTTCCGAACGTTGCTACGAGTGCTTTCCTGGTTCTAGTGCGCACAAAACGAGCGGCGGCCGCCAGGCCGCTGCTCTCGTTTCTTGGTTCCATTCCCGCTGACCGACAGAACGTCTTCCAAATTGGAGCCTCAAACGCGACAAGAGCGGAACTTTTAGTGTGGGGACTGCCTCCCAGGGTATAGCATGCGATGTGACGAGTACGTCCGAGCCAGCCGGCGGCGGCCACAATGTCACAAGAGATTCCTACCTTCTGATTCGTCACAAGCGCACCGGCGTAATTCTTTGCGTTTTCTGTCCTTTGAAGCGAACGTTCAAAGTAAGTGAAAGGCTACCTGAAAGGGGCCCATGCGAACCAAGACGATTCTGCTGATCCTCTTGCTGTGTTCCGGAGTGGCAGCCGACAATCTGGAAAAGACTCAGAAAAAAGAACTGGAGGCTCAAGTCAAGACCATGACTGGGGAAGCCGAAAAGTTGGAGAGAGCTGGACAACTGGCAGAGGCGCGCGCCAAGTATGCCGAGTCGCAGGCGCTCATCGAAGTGAAAGACGTCACCGACGCCCTCAAGCGCTTGGATGAACAAATTCACAAACGGGTGAAAGACGCCTTGAACGATTCCCACAAGCTCTACGAGGCGCACAAGTTTAAGGAGGCTGCCGCATCGTTGGATGGAGCCATGAAGTTGCAAGCTTTCCAGCCCGTGCTCGCCTACAATCTGGCGCTCTGTTATTACCAGCTTGGCGATCGTATCCAGGCCCTTGAATATTTGAGGAAAGCCAAGACCGGTACCGCGGACCCCAAGCAAAAGCAGAAACTCTTGCAGCTGCAGACCTTCTTTACCACGGGAGAGAACGGGCTCTCCGTGAATGACAGCGACAGGGACCGAATCAACCGGGTCAACAACCTCGCCGACAGTGTCGGTCTTGAAGCATCGTTGGGCGATGAAGGTGGAGTGGAAGATTCGCCCTCGGACGCCGACGGTTCATCTTCCATGACGGCATCCGTACAACCTGCGAATCAGGTGGTGCTGAAGACGGACCGGCCCGCCGGCCCGCACAGCGACGTCCATGCCGGTCACCGAGCGAGTTTGTGCAACGCGCTGCTTGAGCTCAAAGGCACGTTAGCGACCAGCCCGTCGGAGATCTTCAATCTCGCGAATTGTGCCGAGTCGAATGGACGAACCGTGGAGGCGGCCCGGCTGCTCGAGAAGTATCTGGAAGTGGCCCCCAGCGCGCTTGACAGCGAAGAAGCCCGCGCGCGTATCGATGACCTGAAATCGCTGCTGATGTTGCCCGGCCAGAATGGAGTGGAGGTTCGCCGGCTCTATGCGTCAGCGTACGGTTCCCTCGCGGAGCGTAAATACGACTATGCCCTGAAAGCGTTCAACCAGGCGAGCGACCTGGCCCCTGAATTCGCCCTCACCAAGTGGAAACTGGCTTTGTTCTACGAAGCCATGGGAAACATCGATCGAGCCCGGGAAAATTTCACTCGCTACCAGCAATTGGCCGCCACTCAAGCCGCGAAAGATCAGGCCGAGCTGCACCTCAGCACGCTGGACGCGAAACGCACCAAGTACGACGAAGAGGTGGACGAGGGGGAGGACATCGTCGCCGATCTGTTTAATCGGGCCATGAACCTGACTTTCAATGGAGACGAGAAGCGCAGTGCCATCCGCGCCACGCGGGCGCGGGTGAAGAAAAAGGAAGACAGAAACAGGGCAAAGAACAGCGTCGGTGGTTTCGCCATTCCTTTTGCTTATGCGCAACAGCAACTGGCGCGGGCAAGTGAGCATCTTCAAATCGCCCTCGCTCTGTTCCCCCTCGGGGCGGAGGCGAATCAGTTGATGGGCTTGGTCTTCCTGCAGGCCAACGACGGTCATTCCGCCACCCGGAGTTTCGATGTGGTCGCCAGCCAGGGCCTGCCGGTTGGGTTCTATGCTGAAATGCGCGGGCGTAAACAGGATCAGGCGGTGAAGTGCGAGTTGAGTGGAGACCGGGTGCGCATGATCTACCTCTCGTCCTACGACAAGAAGGGAAACCCGGCACCGCCCAGCAAGCCGGCAGGGGAAGACGGCTTGGGCGACATGGTAATGGATCCATCGGCTCCGCGCCAGCAGGGTTTCGAGTCTCTCGATTTGACCTTAAACGGGATCAAAAAAGTTGAGACCTACAGAGGCATGCTGAAGCTCAAACTTGCTCAGCAAGATGTATATCTGTCCCCCATTTACCTGCCGTCCTTTACGCCGATTGAGGGTCCACAGGCACGCCGCTTTGCCAACACCTACACTCGCCTGTTTGTGCGTTATCCGGGACTTGAGGATTCCAAGTTGGGGACTGAGGGCATGAGCGGGGGTGAGAAGTTCGTGATGGGATACAACATCGCCAACGCCAGCGCGGACATTGCAATGTCGGGTTTCGGCGGAATCGGAGCGATCTCCAGCGTGCAGGACATAATCTCGATTACCCGCACCGTCCGGGCGGCCATGGTCTCGCTGAGTGTGAGCTTTGCCTCGTGGGAGAAAAGCGTAGAGGACCAGCAACAACTCCTCGCAGACAGGGCGTTTAAGTCAATTCCAAGCCAGCCGGCGAATCTGGCATTCGTACAAGAGGCGAAGTGAAGGGCGCAAAGATTATTCTTATCTTCCCTGGTCAAAATTGACCATCTTGCCGACGGGCAAGGCTGCACTATGTAGTCATGAAAGCCACGAAGAAAGAGACGCTGGCGATTCGTTGTCCCACGTGCGGCGCCAAGCCCGGAGAGAAGTGCGAACTCAGCACTGGTCTGCCACGCACCAATCCTCATCGAGATCGGCGCTTGGTAGCATCGGACAAGTAGTCTCAGATAGCCGAAATGGGTCGGCCTTCCGAGCACCGTCTTAGCGATTTCGGCTAGTTGGCAGCTTTTCCGACTAGAATATAGCCAATGAAGCCTTCAGCACCGCCTAATAAGAAGGGTCGCGATTTCGATCCCAACACCTTCCTGGCAACCATCGGCGAGGGCAGGAAGAATCTCGCTGTTTCGAAAAAGCAGGTAATCTTCGCCCAGGGCGATGCGGCCGATGCCGTTTTTTATATCCAGAAAGGCAGGGTAAAGCTCACGGTAGTATCCAAGATTGGCCGGGAGGCCACAATCGGAATATTGGGGGAGGGGAATTTTTTTGGGGAAGGTGCGCTGGCCGGACAGGCTCTCCGCATGGGGTCCGCGGCGGCGATGACCGACTGCGAGGTTCTGCGCATCGAAAAAAAGGCGATGATGGCGGCCCTTCACCGCGAACACGCGTTTTCCGACATGTTCGTAGGCTATCTGTTGGCGCGGAATATCCGTTATGAAGAAGATCTGGTGGACCAGCTGTTTAACTCCAGTGAGAAAAGGCTGGCCCGTGTCCTTCTTCTTCTGGCCCATTTTGGCAAGGAAGGCGTGCCCGAGGCCGTGGTTCCCAAGATCAGTCAGGAGACCCTGGCAGAAATGGTCGGGACCACTCGTTCGCGTGTGAGTTTTTTCATGAACCGGTTCAGGAAATTGGGTTTCATTCATTACGCCGGAGGTTTGGAGGGTGGGCTACAGGTCCACAGCTCACTTCTGAACGTAGTTCTTCACGATTGAGCAACTCTGCCCCGATTTTCTCTTCGAGGTAGCGCTATCGGCGCCAGCGAGCTTATCCGGTGTCCCCACCGCAGTAGCCGCCGTGATCTGGTAATTCTGATAGTCAATGGTGAAATTAGCCTGGCCTCCGAGCCGGATCGCACTGGTGCTGCGATTGGACGCGGGCAGCCAGAAATCGCCAACTTTCGTGTAGACCTGCACGATTTTGGTTTCTTTCGTCCAAAAGGAGGGGTTTTTCGCGGGGGCGCCTTCGATTCGCTTTACCGCAAAGTCTTCCGCATCAACCCAGATCCGACCTCGGTACAGGAGTTTGTTGTTCGTACGGGGCTCGACGGAGAGAATGTAGGACGATCCCGTCGCTGTGCTCTCGTACCCGGTCAGAGTGAAGTTGTAGTTGTCGCGGTTGAGCGCGACATGACTTTGATTCTCTTCGCTGACCGCATCTCTCTCGCTCTGCAACATCCGTTTGAAGACTCTCTCGATGATTAACTGAGAGCCTTTCTCGGACCGGATGCTGAATTCTTTCGTCCCCGGGGTGCTGTACTTTACATCCACGATCATTTCCGCGCTTCTGGAGCCCGGGAAGCCGCGATATTCCAGACGATAAGTACGAGTTCCCTGGTATGCACCCAGCGCACGGGCGCGTTCAAGGTTTCTTTGGACCAGGCGATTTACGACTTCTTCCGCCTTCAGCTCATCACGCGGAGCCGCTACACCCGCATCCGAGATCTGTGCCGCTGCGGCCTGCAAGATGACGAAGCCAATCAGCAGCGAAAGGGTAAATCGGGCGGAACGACTGGGCAGTTTCATTGGCAGACTCGATTGACCCAAGATAACCCGGCCAGTTTCCTGAAAGGTGAGCAATTTTGAACACTTTTCTGAAACCGCGGTTGCAAGTGGTGCCCACGGAGCCGGTCATTTGCCCCTAACGCAATGAAAATAATGCTATTGACCCAGGGTCGCCATCCGCAACAGCGGATGTGGATGATTAGGAGGCAGCCTCATGCTAAGCCGCGCCGTCCACTCAACAAATTAATGACCAGAACCACTAACGCCACAACCAGGAGTAAGTGGATGAGACCTCCACCTATGTGAAGGCTAAAGCCCAGAAGCCCCAAGATTCCTAGAACTACGAAAATCGTCCCATGTTTTAATCTCCTTTGCGAATTGTCAGCACTGCCCAAAAAGTTCAGATCCGATTGACGGACGGCTCGCTTCCCGGATGCGCGTTAATGAGTCTGGCTCATCCCGCTTCGCAATGCTGAGCAGGATTGCTCATTTACAGCAAACGCGTCTTTTCACCGTTACGAGCGTTTCGGAGCGGCGGCCGGGTTGTGGGGATACGAAGTTGATGTTAGGAAGAAGCCCACGATGGCTGATGGCGCAACGCGGCTTGCTGACCGAGCGCACCGGCGGAGCGTCTAAGCCGGTTTGAGCGCTTTGCCACACTCCAGGCAGCAGGTTCGATGACGCGGGGTGATGAGTCCGCAAAATGGGCACATCCGCTGTGAGGCAAAATCGCCATCCTGCGGACTCATTCCCAGCGACTTCCTCAGCCACGCAGCCATAAAGGCCCGCAGACTACGAATACGGCCAAGAAACGCTTGCGCAAGGGAAGTCATGGCTGAAATTCCGCACTCTAAAATTGCTGCCCAACCCGGTAGTCTGGCAAGGGTAATCATGACAGGCCCCCGCCGGCGATTCTGTGCAAGACGATGAGAGCTACGAATTAGGGGTCATGGCTCCCTCTACACACCCAACAGAATAGAGAATGACAGGGGGGGACTTTAGTGTCTGAGCAAGATAGCTCACTTCTGAAGATAAGGATTTCCGGCCTTGTGCGCTAACCTATGGCAGGATTTCTCTTCGAGCGGTCTATCCGTTGGAAACAGGCATGCCCTGACTGGGTAAGGCTCCGCAGAACCCGATGAGGATACTCAATACAGCATCCACCGATTCTCTGAGCAAGCAAAAACCTAAGTCTTGACACAATCTCACATTAGACATAATCTAATAATTCATGGACGCCGCGGCGATTAAACGGTCCTTCGACGGCAGCGGGTTGCGGTGCACTCCCCAGCGCTACGCTGTGATGGCATGCTTGATGGAACACAACCGGCATCCCACGGCCGCGGAAATCTTCGCAGCTGTGAATCGCCTGGATCCGCGCTCTTCAAGGGCCACGACTTATAACAATCTGCGGGACTTGGTGGAGGCGGGTTTGGTGCGTGAAGTGGCTGCCGAGGGCCGTGCCGCGCGATTCGATGCGACGGGCATACCGCATCACCACTTCATCTGCGACCGCTGCGGCAAGGTTGAGGACATTGAGTGGTACGCCGTGGCAAGGCCAGGCTCGGGCTCCCTCGGTAAGCGGATTCTTCGCGAATATGAAGTCATTTTCCGCGGGCTCTGCGCCAAGTGCGCTCCGCGGCACGCTCCCCGTTAAGTCTCGTGGGCGCGTGGATTACCAGATGAATGGCGCACATCAGCAAGGGAGCGGTGCCAAGGATAAAGCCAGGATGGGTCCGGAGGTTGTCGCTGCTTTTTTACTAATTCAGCTTTACCAATTCATTAAGGAACAGGAGCAAAACGTGTCAACCGAAGCCAAGTGCCCGTTCAACGGGGCAACCCCCGCACACACGAACCGTGACTGGTGGCCGAACCAGATGAGTCTTCAGGTTCTCCATCAGCACTCCACCCTGTCCAATCCGACGGGCGAGGAGTTCGACTACGCCAAGGAATTCAAGAGTCTCGATCTGAATTCCGTGATCAAGGACCTTCATGCCGTGATGACGGACTCGCAGGATTGGTGGCCGGCCGACTTTGGCCACTACGGACCGCTGTTCATCCGGATGGCGTGGCACAGCGCAGGCACCTACCGCATTGGCGACGGCCGTGGCGGCGCCGGATCCGGGCAGCAACGCTTTGCGCCACTCAATAGCTGGCCGGACAACGTGAACCTCGACAAGGCGCGCCGGCTGCTGTGGCCGATCAAGCAGAAGTACGGCCGGAAAATCTCCTGGGCCGACCTGATGATTCTCGCCGGCAACGTCGCCCTCGAGTCGATGGGCTTCAAGACGTTCGGTTTCGGCGGCGGGCGCGAGGATGTCTGGGAGCCCGAAGAGGACGTCTTCTGGGGTCCCGAAGGCAAGTGGCTGGCGGATGAGCGCTACACCGGAGACCGCGATCTTGCGAATCCTCTTGCTGCCGTGCAAATGGGTCTGATCTACGTGAATCCGGAAGGGCCGAACGGCAAGCCGGATCCCCTCGCGGCGGCCAGGGATATTCGCGAAACGTTCCGGCGTATGGCAATGAACGACGAAGAAACGGTAGCGCTGATTGCCGGCGGTCACAGCTTCGGCAAAACCCACGGCGCTGGCGATGCGAAATTGGTGGGCGCAGAGCCCGAATCCGCCAGCATCGAGGAGCAGGGTCTCGGCTGGAAGAGCAAATTCAAGACGGGCAAGGGCGGTGACGCGATCGGCAGCGGCCTGGAAGTCATTTGGACCCAGACGCCTGTGAAGTGGAGCAACAACTTCTTCACCAACCTGTTCAGCTATGAATGGGAATTGACCAAGAGCCCGGCCGGTGCGCATCAGTGGACGCCGAAAAATGGCGCAGGCAACGGTACGGTGCCAGATGCGCACGATCCCTCAAAGCGTCACGCGCCATCCATGCTGACCACCGACCTCGCCTTGCGATTGGACCCTGCTTACGAAAAGATTTCACGGCGCTTCTACGAGCATCCGGACCAGTTCGCAGACGCGTTTGCCCGGGCGTGGTTCAAGCTGACGCACCGCGACATGGGGCCGATCGTGCGTTATCTCGGCCCGCTGGTCCCGAAGGAGATGCTGCCCTGGCAAGACCCGATCCCCGCTGTGAATCATCCCCTGATCGGGGAACAGGACATTGCTGCTCTGAAGGCGAAGATCCTCGCGTCAGGTCTGTCCGTTTCCCAGTTGGTCGCGACGGCTTGGGCGTCGGCGTCGACGTTCCGCGGCTCAGATAAGCGCGGTGGAGCGAACGGCGCACGCATTCGCCTGGCGCCGCAAAAGGACTGGGAAGTCAACCAACCGGCTGAACTGGCGAAGGTGCTGCAGAAGCTCGAAGCAATCCAGAAGGAGTTCAACGCTTCACAGTCTGGCGGGAAAAAGGTCTCGCTGGCCGACCTGATCGTTCTTGGCGGCGATGCGGCGATCGAGAAAGCCGCGAAGAACGCAGGGTACGACGTGAAAGTCCCCTTCACGCCGGGGCGCATGGACGCGTCGCAAGAGCACACAGACGTCGAATCATTCGAGCCACTCGAACCGACCGCTGATGGGTTCCGCAACTATGTCCGGGGCAAGCAGCGCCTATCGGCTGAGGAGCTATTGGTGGATCGGGCGCAATTGCTGAGACTGACGGCGCCTGAGATGACGGTTCTCGTCGGTGGCCTGCGCGTCCTTGGCGCAAATGCCGGGAAGTCCGCGCACGGCGTCTTCACCAAGCGGCCAGAGGCGCTGACCAACGACTTCTTCGTCAACCTGCTCGACATGAACACGCAATGGCAGCCCAATGGCGCGGAAGGCGTGTACGAGGGGCGCGACCGGAAGACCAACCAGATCAAGTGGACCGGCACCCGTGTCGACCTGATCTTCGGTTCGCACTCGCAGCTCCGTGCCTTCGCCGAATTCTATGCGTGCACGGACTCCAAGGAGAAGTTCGTGAAAGACTTCGTGGCGGCGTGGACCAAGGTGATGGACCACGATCGCTTCGAGGTTGCAGCCCTGATCTCGGCCGAATCGAACCGGGTGGCCCGCTCAAGCCCGGTTTTGGCTTGACTGGGGATGTTCACACGTCTCCGGTCAAGCGGGGCTTGTGCGAGCGTCCGGAGGACTGGCAGTAGAGCAGTTTTCGCCACTACGCAACCGGCTGTGAGAGACGTGTAGAGATCGAATCAGAATAGACGGCACGAAAACGCGAACGAGCGGCGGGAAGACTTTGTCCAGCGGTAGAACTGCCCCACTCAAGCCAAAGTCGGGCTTGAGTGGGCCACCCGTGAGTGACTCGATCTTTTTCAGACCTTGAAGTGCGACACAGAGCCTTCCGGCAGTGCGGAAGCATCAACCTTCCTACACTCAGACTCTCGTCCACACTGGAAGCAAACTTTGTACGTACGCTGCTTGATGGTGAACACACGACTGAGCTGGAGGTGCCGGCATCGGAAGACGAACTCGAAGACCCACAACAGCGGGTTCATACGTCCTGCGCTCGCCTGCGTTCAAGATTCCCATTCGCATCCAACTACTCGAGCAGGGAGCGAACGCTGGCCCGGGCCAACGCAATGGAGCAGTCCGCAGCTCCGTAGTAGATGTTGACCGTGTCGCCGTCGGGATCCACCGTACTTAAGCTCGCTGGTAGAATCTACTACTGACCGTATTCACCAACAGGATGCTTGAGGACTGGTCAAAATTGACCAGATATCTGCGGAAGACTCTCAACACCGGAGACCATCATGTCTATTCGACCCGTTAAGCGCCTGGTGAAAGCCAAGCCGACCCTCGAAGGCGCGGGCGTGCACCTGCGACGCGCGTTTGGTTTCGGTAACACCTCCGATTTCGATCCATTCCTCTTGCTGGACGACTTCCGCAACGACGTTCCTGAGGACTATCTGGCAGGCTTTCCCTGGCATCCTCACCGCGGGATCGAGACCATCACGTACGTTCTGGCCGGAACGGTGGAGCACGGCGACAGCATGGGCAACCGGGGCGCCATTGCCTCAGGCGAGGTGCAGTGGATGACGGCGGGGAGCGGAATCATCCATCAGGAGATGCCCAAGGGCGACCAAGCCGGCCGCATGCACGGTTTCCAGTTGTGGGCCAACCTCCCGGCGTCGAAGAAGATGACGGCGCCGCGTTATCAGGAAATAAAAGCGCCCGAAATTCCGGAGATCAAAGATGACGATGGCACCCATGTGCGCGTCGTCTGCGGAACGTTCTGGGGGAAGACCGGGCCGGTGGAGGGAATTGCCACCGATCCGACTTATATCGATGTGTCTGTTTCTCCCGGCAGAAGGAAGACGCTCCCGGTTGAAGTTACTCGCCACGCGTTCGCCTATGTGTTCGCGGGCGGTGGGAAATTCTGCAACGCGTCGGGTCCCCTGACGGTTCCAACCGAAGCGATCAAATGGTCGGATACGACGCCTCCGGTGGAGGCGGACAACCGCTCGCTCGTGCTCTTCGATCGCGGCGACGAAGTCACGGTACAAGCCGGAGACGACGGGATCCGCTTTCTTTTGGTTTCAGGGAAGCCGTTGGAGGAACCCGTAGCCTGGTATGGCCCCATCGTGATGAACACCCAAGAGCAGCTGAGGCAGGCTTTTCAGGAACTCGAACAGGGCAAATTCCTGAAGTAGGTGTAGGCACGAGCGGGACGCTCGCGCCCACATTGACCTGTTTACTTTGAAACTGTCTCTGCCAGACCGCGATATTTGAGCATCGGCTCGATGCTGGGTTCCGCTCCCAGCCAGACCCTATACAGGTTGGCGAGGTCTTCGGTGTTGCCTCGCGAAAGAATCATCCGGCGGAAACGATCTCCGTTCGCCCGGGTCAAGCCGCCGTGATCCTCGAACCACTGGAAGGCGTCGTCGTCCAGCATCTCGGCCCACAGATAGGCGTAGTAGCCGGCACCGTAGTCACCGCCCCAGATGTGCGCGAAGTAGGTGGAACGGTAACGCGGCGGCACGGCGCTCAGAGCGAGGCGGGTCTTCTTCAAGGCTTCGGTTTCGAACTCATCTGGCGTCTGCAACGGCGTGCCGGCGGGAAGGGTGTGCCATTGCATGTCAAGTTCCGCAGCCGCCAGAACCTCGGTAAGAGCATAACCCTGGTTGAAGATTTCCGATCTCTTGATCTTGGCGGCCAGCTCTGCCGGCATGGGCGCGCTGGTCTTGTAGTGTTTCGCATAGTGACTGAACACCGTCGGATAGCTCGCCCAATGCTCGTTGAACTGCGATGGAAATTCGACGAAGTCACGCGCCACCCCGGTACCGGATAAAGTGGGATATTCGGTGTCCGCAAACATGCCGTGCAGGGCATGACCGAATTCGTGGAACATGGTGGTGACGTCGCGGAAGCTGAGAAGCGCGGGCTCGCCGGGCGCAGGCTTACCGAAGTTGCAGACGTTATAGACGACCGGCAGCGCGCCCAGCAGCTTGGATTGGTCAACGAAGTTGCTCATCCAGGCGCCGCCGTTCTTGTTATCGCGTTTGAAGTAGTCGACGTAAAAAAGGGCCATCGGCTGGCCATCAGCATCGCACACCTCGAACACGCGCACCTCGGGGTTGTACACCGGAATGTCTTTGCGCTCTTTGAAGGTGATCCCGTAGAGCTGGGTTGCGGCGTAGAACACACCATTCTCGAGCACATTAGTAAGCTCGAAATATGGTTTGATCTGCGACTCGTCCATGTCGTACTTCGCCTTGCGAACCTGTTCGGAGTAGAAATTCCAGTCCCACGGCTCCAGTTTGAACCCGCTTTGCTGAGCATTGATAGCGGACTGGATATCTTTGGCTTCGTCGGTGGCTCTGGAAGTTGCTCCCGGCACCAGCGCGTCCATGAATTTCAAGGCGGCGTCCGCCGTCTTGGCCATCTGGTCTTCCAATTTCCAGGATGCGTAGTTGGGAAAGCCAAGAAGCTTAGCTTTCTGGGAGCGAAGCTGCGCCAGTCGCGAAACAATTTCCCGCGTATCGTTCGGCCCGCCCCCTTCCGCGCGATTCCAGGAATTCTCGAAGAGGGTTTGGCGAATGGCGCGCCGGCTCAGGGAATCCAGTTCGGGCTGTTGCGTTGTGTTCTGTAGGGGCAGGATATAGCCCTCTAACTTGCGGTCCTTGGCGGCCAAAGCGGCGGCGGTGATTCGCGCATCTCCCAGGCCCGCGAGCGCGTCCTTCTCCCTAGTTACAAAGGCCGCATCCTTGGTGGCGGCGAGCAGCTTGATGGTGAAGGCGTTGGTGAGAGTGGACTCCTCTTCGTTAAGTCTCATCAGTTCGGCCTTGTCAGTATCGGACAGGTTGGCCCCGGAGTGCACAAATTTCTTGTAGTAGAACTCGACCAGCCGCAGCGACTCCGCATCGAGCTTCAGCGAATCGCGTTCTTTGTAGATCGTGGAGACCCGCTGAAACAGCTTGGAGTCGAGAAAGATCGCGTCCGAATGCGCGGCTAGCCTGGGCGCTTCAAAGTCCTGCACCTTCTGCAGCTCAGGATTCAGGTTCGCACCCGTGACTCCGTTGAACGCCGCCATAGCACGGTTGAACAATTGGCCGCTCTTTTCCATCGCCACCAGTGTGTTCTCGAAGGTGGGCGGCGCCGGATTGTCCGCAATTGCCTGTATTTCCTGGCGTTGTTCGGTCATGCCGGCTTCAATCGCGGGCTGGTAATCGCTGTCCTTGATCTTGTCGAACGGTGGGGCGTGAAAGGGCAAAGTACTTGGCGCGTAGAACGGGTTGTTGGGCCCAAAGTCCATAGATTTGTCCAGAGCGACGGTAGCGGAGCCGAGCGTCGTGGCACCGGCTGCGATCAAAATTCCCAGTCGTGACAGCATAGTGTTGGTTTGCGTGACCGGAGGGTGCTGAGGCCGATCGTCGTTCGTCGCTTTTATGATTGTAAATGACGCAGCAGGATTGTGAAGTGTGGGGCGGCCACTCTTGTCCGCCGCTTTTGACTTAGGTTTTGGTTTTTCGCAGACAGAGTCAAAACTCAAAATCAACGTCAAAGGCGGCGGACAGGAGTGTCCGCCCCACACACGATTACACTGCCTGACGGCTGAGTGCCTCCCGGCTCGCGGACCAGTTCAACATTTCTTCGATCACGCGCCCGACTTCCTGATTGGTCATTTCGGGATACATCGGGAGAGACAAGACGCTGGCAGCCGATTTTTCTGTCACCGGCAGCCCGCCGACCCGGGCAGGACGTCCCCAGGGAAAGCCTTCCTGTTGATGGATGGCTATCGGGTAATGAGTCAGAGCTGTAATTCCCTTCGACTGCAGATAAGCTTGCAGTGTGTCCCGCTCATCGCTGTCAATGACGTAGAGATGGTAAACGTGCTCGTAGCCTGGGGGCGTGAAGGGAAGCGTCATCGGGGCGTCAGCCAGGCCATGGTCGTAAAGCTTGGCAATCTCTCGACGGCGTTCGCTCCATTCGTCCACGTGCTTCAGCTTGACGCGCAAAACCGCGGCATGGATATCGTCGAGACGGCTGTTGTACCCGATGCTGTGATGGGAGCGTTTCACTGAACCGTGGTTACGCAGCTTGCGGATGCCGGCGGCAAGCTCCTTATTATTGGTGGCCACGGCGCCGCCGTCTCCAAAGCAACCCAGGTTTTTCTGGATGATGAAGCTTAGACAAACGGCGTCGCTGAGCTCTCCGATGGCGAAGCTGTCGCCCTTGGCCCCGATGCCCTGCGCGCAGTCTTCGACCACGAACAAGTTATGGGCCTTGGCGATCCGCGCGACCTCCGGCATGTTCGCCGTGAGCCCATACAGATGCACGGGCACGATGGCACGAGTCTTCGACGTGATCGCGGCTTCGATCTTGGTGACATCAATATTGCGGGTTCTCGGATCGCAGTCCACGAACACCGGGGTAGCGCCGGCCAGCCAGATGGCTTCTGCCGTGGCAAAAAAAGTGTTGGAGGTGGTGATGATCTCGTCGCCCGGCCCGAGGCCCAGGGCCAGAAACATTAGCCAAAGTGCGTCGGTGCCGGAGTTGACCCCAACGGTTTCTTTCGTGTTCATGTAACGCGCCAGCTCTTCTTCAAACTTGACCAGTTGCGGGCCGAGCACATAACTGCCGCTCTCCAGTACGTCAAGGATGGCCTGATCGATTTCAGCCTTCAGGTTGTGGTACTGCTTCACGTGGCCATAAAAACCGATGCTTGATTCCGGCATGGGACAACCTCCTCAGAAAGACCTCTCTCGGCCGGAGCCGAGATCGATTTCTAGTAAAACGATTCAGTCAAAGGGAATGTTGGTCTGGCAAGACTTTGTACCCCCTTTAGATGATTTTATCTAAACGCAAAAATCTGATGTCGATAATCCAAAAAACTGTTAAGGCTAGCGCGTCGCTTGAAATCGGGGAGTGGAAGGTTGAATGCCGTTCAAGATTCCCTAGGCCCAATGATGGGGACAGGAGAAATCAGGATTTCGCTGGTACGAAAGTAACGACGAGGCCAGAGCGACTGAATTGTAAGATTCGAGGTAGTCGCGTTGGAGGTCTAGATGCCCAATTTTGCTGCGCGTTTCTCATTCTCTGCTGTGGTCCTCCTCGGACTTTCTATCGGCCTCGCGTCCCAAACTCCTCCGAGGCCGTTGCGCGCGAGTGAAGTGCTCGCGCTGGAAGCTGGCGGAGTGTTGCCCGCCACTGTGGCGCATGAGATCGATGTTCGGGGATTGAACTTCCACCCGAATGAGGACTACCGGGCCCTGCTGAATACGTCGGGGGCCGATGCGACCGTATTGGCGGCGTTGAACGGAGCCAAGGTGACGGCGCCGGCTTCGGATGGGAAGCCGGACAAGGAATTGCTGAAGCAGCTCAGCGGCGCAGTTGTCCTCATCAGAGACAAGCGATATGACGAGGCCGGAGCAGAGTTGAGTCATGCCCTCGAAAGCAGCTTCGCAGGTCCTGAAACTGGTTTTGTCATGGGCGAAGTGCTGCGGCGGAAGGAAGAATTTCGGCAGGCAGCCGAGGTCTATGCTGAAGTCCTCCGTCAGGACCCCGACTTTCCCGATGTGCACACCAAGGTTAGTTACGTTCTATACAGACTCGGAGCTTCCGAGGACGCGCTTCATGAAGCGAAGACCGCGCTGGCCCAGAATCCGGATGACGCCGAGGCCCACAAGAATGCGGGGCTGGCTCTGGGTGATGAACAGAAATTTGATGCGGCCGCGTCGGAGTATAGGGAGGCGTTGCGAATTAAACCTGACTACACAAGCGTGCACTACAATCTCGGCCTCCTCTCTTACAACATGCACGACTACGACAACTCGATTGTGGAGTACAAGAAAGCGATCGGACTTGATCCCAATGACGCGGACGCTCACACCAATCTGGGGAACACGTACTCTGCAAAGCGGGATATGGCGTCGGCGATCGCTGAGCAGCGCGAGGCCAAGAGGCTTGACCCTAACGATCCGATGATCCGCCAGAACCTCGCGTCGGCGCTGATGACGCGTGATCCGCGAGCTGCCATCGTGGAGTTGCGGGAGCTGGAGAAGCTCTTCCCGAATTTCGAAATGTGCCACGTATGCCTGGGCAAAGGCCTGCTCTGGGCGGGGGACGTGCCGGGCGCTGAAGCGGAATTTCGCAAGGCGGCGGAGCTCGATCCTTCCGATCTCGAAACTCATACGGGTCTGGGCAGCATTAAGGAACAACAGAAAAACTACGACGCCGCCCTGAAGGAATTCAGACTGGCGGAGAGTCTGGATCCCGAGGTGGCCCACACACACCTCGATGTGGGAAGAATTCTGCTGGCCAAGAAAGAGGTTGCTGGAGCCATCGCCGAGTTGAAACAGGCCGAGGCTTTGTCGCCGAGCGATTGGCATATCCATGATCTTCTCGGGCAGGCGCTGGGAGCTTCGAACCAGAACGACCAGGCGATCGCTGAGTTTAAGGAGGCGGTCTCCCTCGATCCCAAACAGTCGCAGGTGATTCTTGAACTGGGCGCAGCGCTCGAAAAGAAGGGCGATTGGGTAGGCGCGCTGGAGCAGGACAAGAAGGCGGCGCTGACCGAGGCGAGTGCGAATGGCAAGCATCAGCCGGGGGAGGCCTTGCTCTTCAGTACCGACGCTCAGAAGGGATACAAGGCGGCTCAACTGCGCTTCGCCGATCATGTTGCATCACTGAAAGCTTCGGGAAAGTCCGCCCAAGCTGCGGACCTGGAAAAGCGCGTTCACCTGCCGGATGGTTCGGCGGGGACCTTGGAGAAGGTGCAAGTAGCGATGCAAAGCGGTGAGCAGGCGTTCAAGGAGAGACGGTTCGACGACGCCGAAAAGTCCTATAAGGAAGCCGTCAGACTGGCTGAGTCTTTGCCGCCAGGCGATGAGAATCTGATCGTTGCGCTCGGTCGCCTCGGAAATACTTATGGAATCAGACAGGACTACGCCGACGGAGAAGCTGCTTTTCACCGTCAACTCGCAATCGTCGAAAAGACTTTTGGCCCCGGGTCTCCTCGAATGACCGATCCACTTTTCTCTTTGGGGAGCTTTGCGGCGGGTCAGAAGAATTTCGTTGCCGCCGAGGGTTACTTTTCCCGCGCGCTCGACATCAGCGTGAAAAACTTCGGAGAGAACAGCTCCCGGACCTCGGAGAGCCTGAGAGCCATGGCGGGCTTGTATATGGCCCAGCGTTCCTGGGACAAGGCGGAGCCCTATTTACTGCGAGCAGTGAAAGCGACTGAAGTGGCGAATGGGCCCGACGATGGCCAGGTGCTGATTCCTTTGTGGGGACTCTGCGATCTGTACGATCGCTTGGGCAAGGCTGACAAGTCACAACCCTGTTGGCACCGGGCCACTGGACTGATGGAGAAGCAGGTTGGCGAAAACAGCCCCAACCTGGCAACGTCTCTCACCAACGAAGCCAAGGCGCTGCGTCGCCTCGGGCGCAATGACGAGGCAGATCAACTGGAACAGCGTTTGGCAAAGATCAATCGGACTACCGCACAAGCAAATTGAAGGCTTCTGCTAGCGCCGTCATCCTGCCCCGTTGGGTGGGGGCGGGCCGCCCGCACGACAGCCGGCGGGACGCCGGCGCTACGAAACCTTAGTGGCGATCCAGCTGGAACGCGGCCGCCTGGTAGTCTCCGCGCAAATCCAGTTGCAAACCGTGGCGCATCCACCACGCACCGGAAGCGCTTGCAGGCGTTTCCGGCCGGGCTTTGCCTTCGATCCAACCGAGTTTGTATTCGGCATCCGGAGCGAGGCCCTCGAGTTGCAGCAGAGGAAAACCGCGGCCTTGCCGCGTTGCATTTGCGAAGGCGAAGACGACCGCCTGATTCTTGTCGCTCGAGACTGTCTCGGTTGCCGACATCTGACTACCGTTGCGCGGGCTGATCAGCCGATAAAGGTCGCCACGCACAATGGTTCGCTGCACCGAATGATAAGCGGAGATCAACCGCTTGGCTGTGGCAAAGTCTTCGGTGCTCCAATGATTCAGATTGGCGCCAATGCCCAACGAGCCCTGCATCGAACTGAGCATGCGGTAGGTCAGCGAGGTGGAACGGAAGTTGAACCAGTGTGGCGAGTCGGTAACCCAAGCCATCATGATCTGGGGTGAGTAGGCGTAGCTGAACCCATCCTGCATCGCCAGTCGGTCAAAGGGATCGGTATTGTCCGAGGGCCAGACCTCGTCGGTATAGTGCAGGATTCCAAAATCCACCCGTCCGCCACCTCCGGAACAGCTTTCGATTTCGACCTTGGGATGCTTCTTGCGCAACTCGGCGAGGATCGAATAAAGATTGCGGATGAACTCAACGTAGACGGCACGCTGCTCGTCAACCGGAACCTGATCCCATCCCGGCTCCGACCAGTTGCGGTTGTAGTCCCACTTGAGAAAAGCAATATCGTTTTCCGTCAGCAGCTTGTCGAGAAATCCCTCGACGTAGTCGCGTACATCCCGACGAGCCAGGTTAAGCACAAGCTGGGTGCGCGATTCGGAGCGAGGGCGTCCGGAAAAATTCAAAACCCATTCGGGATGCTTGCGATAGAGATCGGAATCCGGGTTGACCATTTCGGGCTCGACCCACAGGCCAAAGTCCATGTTGAGCGAGTGGACTTTGTCGATAAGCGGCTTCAGCCCGTGAGGAAATTTCTCCGTGTTCACATACCAGTCCCCCAATCCCGCGTGATCGGTCTTACGTTGGCCAAACCAGCCGTCGTCCATCACAAATCGATCCACGCCGATGGACGCCGCTTTTTCCGCCAACGCCATCTGCCCGGCTTCGTCAACTTTGAATTCGGTGGCTTCCCACGAGTTGTATATGACGGGACGTGGCTTGGGGTCGGGCGCCTGCGGCAGAATGCGAGCGATTTCAAAACAGTGCAGCAAGCGTGAAGCGCCGCCCAGTCCGTGATCGGAATAGCCGCCGTAAAAAACCGGGGTCTCCAGATGTTCGCCGGGTTTTAGTTTGTAGCCGAAATCGAAAGGATTGAATCCGCCGGTCACGCGCACGGCGTCAAGCTGGCTTCGCTCTACCGTAATTCGCCAGGATCCCGACCACGCCAGCGCGCCGAACCAGACTTCGCCATGCTGCTCGTCGGCGACAGCAGGCTGGGCCGAGTCCTGGCCGCGGTCGCGGGAAATCGCAAACCATGGATTCGCCTGGTGGCTGGTCGTTCCCCGGCGGCTTTCAATGACCCGGGCTCCGCCCTGAATCGGTTCCTGATTCAAGGTCCACTCGCCGGCCCAGCGGCCGGTCAGATAGCTCAGTGTGTAACGGGCGGCGGGCAGGGTCCACTGCCCGGCGGCAGCTTGTTCAATCATGACCGGCTGTTTTTCCTGATTTTCAATACTCGCGGACCGCGCCAAAATGCCGCTCTTGGGGTCCATGGAGTAGCGCAGGGTGACGTAAATCTCGCGGGAAATATCCTTGAGCAGCACGTCTACCGCATGGGAGTCGTTCGGCGTCGCCTTCACAAAGTGAAGCACCAGATCGCGATTGCCATCGGCGAAGCTGACTTTGAGCGCGGGTTCCGTGAACAAACCCGCACCCCAGCCAGCGTACTCCTGCGGCGTGGTGGTGGCGGGAGAATCGAACGAAGCCCACTCCGGAAGCGAATGCGCGGGAGCGATGGTGTCATGCGGGCCGACGCGTCCACCCCAGTAGAGCGTCTGCAATTCGCCACGCTCGTTGACCCCGAACGCGTAAGTGGAGTCGCCGCCATCGAGGCGGAAGACCTGGGCGGTCTGCGCCATGATCGAAGCGCTGGCGATTATTAGTACGAGGAATGGCCAAAGAGCGGAACGGAGCCGCATCTGCAAAAATAATTTCATGTCGTCGTATCCTAGCACTCGCTAAATCTGCCTGTCTCGCGCGGGATGAAAGCGCCACCCACCTGAGTTTTCCAATTCGCTTAAGATGAGGTGGGCGGTTAACACAGCCCTCATCGATATTTCTGTCGGTTACATTCCAGGGAGAAAAAAACGCATGCAGTATCGCACACTGGGCCGTACAGGATGGAAGGTTTCAGAAATAAGCTTTGGCGCATGGGCGATTGGCGGTTCATGGGGCCAGGTTTCGGATGAAGACTCGATGGCAGCCCTGCATAAAGCCATCGACTGCGGGGTCAATTTTATCGACACGGCTGACGTCTACGGAGGCGGTCGCAGCGAGCGCCTGATTGCTCGGCTCAAGAAAGAGCGGAAGGAAGAAATCATCGTGGCCACCAAGGCGGGCCGGCGGCTGCCGCGCCAAACCGTAGAAGGCTACAGTCGCCAGAACCTTTCGGCATGGATTGAGGACAGTCTGCGCAATCTGGCTACCGACCGGCTGGACCTGGTCCAACTGCACGGACCCCCGACCGAGCTCTATTCACGCCCGGACGTCTTCGGGATGCTCGACGATCTGGTCGCAGCGGGAAAGATTCGCTATTACGGGGTCAGCGTAGAAAAAGTAGAGGAGGCCTTGAAGGCGATTGAATTCCCCAACGTGCAAACCGTGCAAATCATCTTCAATTGCTTCCGGCAACGTCCGGCGGACGTCTTCTTCGCCAAAGCCAAAGAAAAGCGCGTAGGCATTCTGGCGCGTGTGCCGCTGGCCAGCGGACTTCTCACCGGCAAGCTTCGACTCGACTCGACGTTCGCTGCTGATGACCACCGCAATTTCAATCGACGCGGGGAATCCTTCGACGTAGGCGAGACATTTTCCGGGGTGGATTACGACATCGGCCTGGCGGCGGTGGAAGAAATTCGGCAACTTCTGCCTGCCAGGGTTTCGATGAGCCAATTCGCCCTGCGTTGGATATTGATGTTCGATGCGGTCACGTGCGCTATTCCGGGCGGGAAGCGGGCGGAGCAAGTGGCTGATAATTGCGGCGCTTCCGACCTTCAAGCGCTCACGCCGGAGGCGATGGCTACGGTACGGCGCGTCTACGATGACAAGATCGGGCCGCTGGTGCAGCATCGCTGGTGAATGGAGGGCGGAGACTTCCGTCCTCCATCTCCATTAGAATATCTGGCGCATGAACGTACTCTTCATCGGCGGGACAGGGATCGTCAGCAGCGCATGCACCCGGTTGGCGTTGCGACGCGGCATCAAGCTCACGCTGCTCAGGCGCGGACAGCGTGCTGCGGACTGGCTGGCCGGCGCGGAGACAGTCCAGGCGGACATCAACAATCCGTCTGCAGTGGCACAGGCGCTGCGCGGCCGGCAGTTTGATGTGGTCGTAAACTTCATCGCATTCACTCCTGCGGACATCGAGCGCGACCTGGAGTTGTTCCGCGGACGAACCGGGCAATACATTTTCATCGGTTCCGCCAGCGCCTATCAGAAACCTGCCACCGACTATTTGATTACCGAATCTACGCCGCTGGCTAATCCTCACTGGGACTATTCCAGAGACAAAATTGCCTGCGAAGAGCGTCTGCTTAAGGCATATCGGGAAGAAGGATTTCCGATCACTATCGTTCGCCCGTCCCTCACCTATGGTGAGACCCTGATCCCACTGGTCATCAACAGCTGGGCGGAGCATTCCTACACGGTAGTAGACCGCATGCTGAGGGGGCAGAAAGTGATCGTCCCGGGCGATGGCTCATCCCTTTGGGTGATTACGCACGATAGCGACTTTGCCAAAGGGTTTGTCGGGTTGCTGGGTCATGAACAGTCCATTGGCCACGCATTTCACATTACAACTGATGAAGTTCTGAGCTGGGACCAGCTCTATCGCATCGTAGGAGCAGCGGTAGGCGTGGAGCCTCGGATCGTGCATATTCCGTCTGATTTCATGGTGGCGTGCTTGCCTGACATGGAAGGCACGCTCGTGGGCGACAAGGCGGTGAGCGTGGTTTTCGACAACAGCAAGATCAAACGCTTTGTTCCGGACTACGTGGCGACGACCCGCTTTGCTCAGGGCATTCGCCAGTCACTGGCCTGGTTTGACGCGGCTCCGGCCCGGAAATTGATTGATTCTGAAGCCAATGCGACCTGGGACAAGCTGATCGACACCTACGAAAAGGGATTGCGGGAGGCAGTTGCGGGTTTCCAACCAGCTGGAGTCGGCGGGTAACTAGGCTCGAAAATGGAGGACGGGCTGTCCTCGCCCGTCTTGCACCGGCCAGGCATGAGACGGGCGGGGACGCCCGTCCTCCAGCGAAACCTTGATGTGGCGGAATTCCACAGCCCAGGCGACCCACCGGTCCCTAAATGCCTCCAAACCGCCCGATCTACGCCATTTCCGGGCCTTCGTCGTTTCAGGCACCGCCGGCCTAGAAAATTACAAAAAAGGGGGTTGGCATCGCGCACAAGATGATCTATCTTGGCAGGCACAAAATCTAGGCTCCGGGGGCGGAACACGGACAAGCGGGCTTAGTTCAAATTCGGCTGTGGTGGCGGTACTCGGGCCCGGGTCACAAACCTGGCGTCACTCGCTGGCGAATGTCTCTTCTCGTCCCTGGCATCCTGCTATTTGATACGAGTCGTTCCTAAGATTTGTAAGGAAGGGCCAGCCGTGAAATCTTCTTGCCTCCTGTTGAGGGCTTCTCTCTCTGGATTGTTATTCCTTTCTGTAAGCGTTTACTGCACCGGGCTTGCTTCTTCGGCCAGTTCGCCATCGGACACCTCGGCCGCCGCCAAGGCGCCGGAAGCTCCTCAACCAGGGTCGGCCGCGGGGGCGACGACAGCCATCCCGGGGCCTCTACGTTCGTTTCTGCGCATGGCCGGCATCAGCCAGAAGGTTTCGCCGGAGGAAGTGCTGCCTCTCCTGGCCCGCAATGTAGCGGTGGAGGGCTATCAGGGGCGCAAGGACAGGACAGGCAGACCCACCGAATTTCTGATCCTGCTGAAGCGGTATGTGGAGCAGGCCAGGCAACTGGTTACATTGGCCGGCCCGGAGGGAACGATTCGGGTGGCGAGTTGCGATCAGGCGGGGCCGTTACTGGATGTTCTCGGCTACCGGCTTCGGGAGGCTTGCGGAAAGGGCGCCGCGCTGGAAACGGCCGACCCGGAGCGCGCCTTTCTGACCATCGATTCCGGATTTCCTCTTGCCGAACTTGAGCAAACACTCCAGGGCGGCAAGCCCTTCGTTTGTCCCTTCGCGGTCTCTCCGGTGCCACTGTTATTCTCGTCGGCTGATTGGACCCAAGGCGGCGGCGACATGTTGGACGCGATGCTCGACGACCCCATGCTGGCGCGGCTCTACTGGGCCATATCCCGGATGGATAGTGAAACCAGCGCAGCCTTACGGCAATTTGCGGGAATACCAGGTCTGCTTCCTTTCGCCTCCGTTCTCGATTTTTACAGCAGTCACATCTCCATCCGAAATGGGCGCATGGTCGTGCCTGGGGGGCCCGCTGCGGAATCTGCGTGGAAGGAACTTGCCGGCGCGAGTCCGGATTCGCCCAAGGAATTCGTGGCGCGTCTGCTGGCTAAAGATGACGGTTGGCTGGCCGCTTATTTCGACACGCTCTCGCGCTTGACCCCGGCCCAACAGGTCTATTTCACCGATGCTCACCGTTTGCCGCGTTTCTACGATGCCTTGCGCGGTAAGGACATTGCACCGGGCCCGGCCCGTCCTGTGTTCCGTCCCGACCCCGACCTGCTCATCCTGGTGACGCGCCTTCAACTGGACCCGTCGGGTCAGCCAACGGTTCCCGGAAACCTCGGAGTATGGGATGGTATCCTTCGGCAAAAGACCGATTCCAAAGTGGTGCGCCAGTGGGCCAAGCATGCCAACCGTTGGAAGGATCCCGATCAGCTGGTGGAAGCATTGTTCGCCTTCTCGCGGCAGAGCTCCGATGATGGGCCGCTGCGGATCTACCTGATGCTGAGTGCGATTGACAGTAATCGGCCAGCCGGCCAACGGATGAGTCCGGAAACGGTCCGCCTTCTGGCACAGAAGTTCTCCCGGTATGGCAACCAATACCTGATTTTTTCTGAATTTCAGGGGCTGAACGATGAGTCAATCGCCCGCTTTCTGGGGACGGCTGACGCTATCGACCGGATCTCCAATGTCACTCTGCGGGCCAATGCGCTGGGTATTTTCCAGTCCAACGTAGGTCTCTGGGAAATTCTGGCGCGCCAGGGGCAGATTCCCGCTGCGAATTTGAACCCATCCTGGCAGGCCGTGATCAGCCCGTTCGCAGCCGGCACGTCCTCCTCGGCCCAACTATTCGATTCGGCTCGGACGTCGGTGCGGGAGTTGTGGCGGGCCGCGGGGGGTAGAGCGGATCTATCGCAAGACGAAGTGGTCGCCCTGCTGGCGGGCCCGAGCCAGTCGCAACCCGATGGTCAAAGAGTCCGGCAGGAACTGGCGGACAGAATGCATTCCGTGCTGCAAGGTCAGCGTCTGGTTTCGCTCGACACTTTGCTGGCTCTGGGCCAGGGATTGAACGAGATGGCGCAAGGTAAGGACGTGGGCGATAACCTGATCCCCCTGGCTGGACAACTGCGGGAATTTGAGATGCCACGCCCCATGTTTACTGCCAGTGAACGCAGCGAATGGGCGGCCGGGTTCTATAACACGCGACACAGTTCGTTGCAGACGCGCACCGATTTGGCCAAACTCATAAAGTCCCCCAATTCCCGCAAGGATTTGGTTGACGCGCGCGGGCTAGTCGTACCGTTCCTGAGGGACACGCTGGTGGGTTTGAACTATGCGTATTACGCGCCGCCGGGAGCACAGATTCTTCTTAACAATCCTCTTTTCGTCCGCTCTCACGACTTCTCGGGGGAGATGGCGATCGGGGGAGGACAGTCCTGGCGTGTACCGCATGTATTCGGCTCCGGGCTGCCAGCAGGTGGGGGCGCTCACCTGGCCGGTTCGCTGGCGGATCTACCGTTTGTCCTCGCGGAAGCCGAGCAGGACTTTATCGTTCCGGAGAATGTTCAGGCGTTGATCTGGCATGAACTGGTCCCCGGCCTGGTCAGCAGTTCGGTGCTGCCGCGCTGGTGGGGGGTCACCCGAAACGAATTGCACGCGGTCACCCTTTACCAGCGAACCGGCGAAGAGCTTCTGGCTGCGGCGGCTCAGGATGAAGCAACGCGCCGCCAGGTGGTGGCTATCCTTTCCGAGCGGATGAACCCACAGCGCTCCGAGCGAGTCGAGACTGCCCTGCGAGCGGGGGCCGTGGATGAAGCCCTGTCCCGGGTTATGCCAGGCGAAACCTTTTACCTGGCGGCAGAATTTCGCCGGAAATTTCCGGAACAAAACAGCCATTGGGGGAAAGCCGGCGGGGAGTTGGACGATCTTGCCCACCAGTATCCTGCGGAGGCCAGCTGGAAGCGATTGTCGGAGGATTTCGGGGTCCCCCATCCAGCGCTAGCACAAAGTTATTCTCGAGAGTTGATCAGTGTGAAACCCTTTCCCGCATTCATGGGTTACTCCAGCCGTTTGCTGGCCGAGTCCTGGGACTCGAATAATCTGTATTGGGCCCGACTGGCGGATGAGCAGGGGTATTCGCCAGCCATGCTGAACCGTCTGGTTCCGGAGCTCACTTATCGGATGGTAGAGAAGATCTTTGCCACCGACTTCGAGGACTGGCCGGCGATGCTGCGTGCAATGCGGGAAACCGGTGACGAGTTCCGCCAGGGCAAGATTACCTTGCTGCCCAAAGTGGCGTTGAACACCACCGTGCAATGACAGTTTGATAACAAGAAAACTACCAGCATCCGGAGCACATCAAAGAGGCTCCGGCAGGTGAAACAGGCATATGGCAAAACAATTCTCTCTCGTCCTATCGCTCCTCTTCGTGGTCCTCCTTGGCTCCGTCAGTCTGGCGCCGGCCCAGGAGGCTGAAACCAAGATCCGCGTCGAAGTCAACATGGTGCAGTTGAACGTGGCGGTCATGGACGGCAAGGGGAACTACGTGACCGGCCTCCGTCCCTCGGACTTTATTGTGACCGAGGATGGTATTCCGCAGAAAGTCGCCACCTTCGGAGAGGGCAACGAGCCTACCCGAAGAGTGAGCTCGGACGGGTCCGAACCAAAGTCGGGAGACCTCCGCATCCGGCAAGGTTCGGCAGGATCTTCAGATCAATCGTCGGAACTGGGCTCCGAATTGGGCTCCATGATGGCGGGCGCCGACGTTTTCATTTTGTTTGACACCAGCAACTACATGTACCGGGGGTTTGTCTTCGCCCAGGATGCGATTGCCGAGTTTGTCCGCTCGCTCGACGGTCCGGACCGGGTGGCCTTTTATTCCTACAGCCGCGACCTCTCCCGGGCCACCACCCTCACCGCAGACCGCTCGCAGGTCCTGCACGGAGTTCGCAGCACGGTGGCCGGGGACGATGCTGCTCTGTACAACGCGTTGCTGATGACGGTCAGGGACGCCGGCCAGAACATGGGCAGGAAAGTAATCGTAGTCTTCTCCAATGGACCGGACAACTTCAGCATGGTGCCGCCGGAAGATGTGGCCGAGCTGGCGCAATCGAAGGGCATTCCTATTTACATGATCAGTACACGGGAAGCCAAGCTGGAACCGGTTTCGAGCACCGTGTTCAAGCGCATGAGCGCTGCCACCGGCGGCGAAGCCTATTTTGCCAAGACCTGGAAGCAGCAGCAGAAGGCATTTGCTTCCATCCGCAGCGACCTGGCTCATCTTTATTCTCTGAGCTACTATCCACAAGCCAATCCCAACCGCGGGTGGCGCGCGATTACTGTGAAGCTGGTGGGCGAGCGTGCGCGAGGCCTTCGCGTCCGGACCAGGAATGGCTACCGGCCGCAGGCGGCAAGGGCTTCGGCCGAAGCGGTTACGCCTGCTTCCGGACTGGGGCCGGCTTCCAACACTGCTTCATCCAACTGAAAGACTTGATCGAAGGTTGGCGCTACACAGGGCTGTGATTTTTAGCGCCGAGCTTTTGTCTTCGAAATGAGAGTGCGGAAGAAAACAATTGCGGCAGCCTGAGTAAACGTTTACCATTTGCCCGCTCAGGACATCTCCGGGAGATGACTCGCATGTTTTCGGCCAATCGACGACGTTTCTTGGGGCAAGCTTCCTCGGCTGGCATCGCGGGTTCCGCGAATCTTGTGTTCGGACGTTTTCTGTCTGCCCAGACACGAGCCTCGAACCCCAGCGAAGTCGTCAAGGTTTATGTGGACTCGCGACGCACCGTCGCCCCTGTGGACCGCAATCTCTTCGGCTCGTTTCTGGAGCATCTGGGCCGCGCGATCTACCAGGGGATCTACGATCCGGGCTCGAAGCTGGCGGACTCCAATGGTCTCCGCAAGGATGTGATCGACGAAATACGCCAGCTAGGCGTGCCTATCATTCGGTATCCAGGCGGAAATTTTGTCTCGGGATACAACTGGCTCGACGGGGTTGGGCCCAAGCAGGACCGTCCTCGAGTACTCGACAAAGCGTGGAATTCGCTCAACACAAATCAGTTTGGCACCATTGAATTCATGGCGTGGTGCAAAGCCGTCGGCACAGAACCCTTGATGGGCCTCAATCTGGGCACGGGAACCGCGGAAGAGGCCGCCGCCCTGGTGGAATATTGCAATGTGGAGAAGGGCACACGATGGAGCGATCTGCGCCGCAAGCACGGGGTGGCAGAGCCATACAAGGTAAAGCACTGGTGCCTGGGAAATGAGATGGACGGCCCCTGGCAGATCGGGCACATGACGGCCACGGAGTACGGACTCAAGGCGGAGGATGCGGCGCGGCAGATGCGTTACGTCGATCCCTCGCTTCAGCTCATTGCCCGCGGATCGAGCGGACCCGGCGTGCCTACGTATCTGGAATGGGATCGTGAAGTCCTGGAGCAATGCTACGACTATGTTGATGCTCTCTCTCTGCATCGTTACATCGGAAACACCAAGGAGGAAACCGGAGAGGACAGTTCGAAGTTTCTGGCCATGAATCTGAGCATGGAAAAACAGATTGCCGAGACGGTCGCGGTCTGTGACCTGGTGCGGGGACACAAGCGGTCTCCGAAAAAATTGTGGCTCTCGTTCGATGAGTGGAACGTCTGGTATCGCGCCCGCCATGGGGATGCCAGAAACGGGCATGGGCAGGAAGCGCCGCATTTACTGGAAGAGATCTACAACCTGGAAGATGGGCTGCTGGTGGGCGGGATTCTCAATTCGCTGATCCGCCACGCCGACCGCGTGAAGCTGGCGTGTCTGGCTCAGCTGATCAACGTCATCGCTCCGATCATGACTAACCCGAATGGACTGTTTCGGCAGACGATCTACTATCCGTACAGTTGGGCATTGCAGTTTGCCCGCGGTTCCGTGCTCAGCCTGTTGGTCGAGTCTCCCGGTTATGAAGTTGCGGGGATGGGGCAGGTCCCGTACCTCGACGTGGCTGGCACGATCAGCTCTGAGGACGGCAAAATGTCTCTCTTCGTGCTCAACCGCGATCTGTCGAAGGCCCACGCCATCGAGGTGAATTGGCAGGACAAGGCGCCGGCCCGGATGTTGTCTTCCGTCCTTTTAACGGGCGACGATCTGAAAGCATTTAACAGCTTCGACGCGCCACCGAAGGTGGCTCCGCGGACGTTGGACAAGCCTTCGATCGCGGGAGGACGGGCAAAGTTCGAAGTGCCGGCCCGCTCCTACGCGGTTATTCAATGGGGGTCGTGACAAGGGGATACTGACATGATCGGACGCAGGGAATTCATCCGCCACAGCATGGCCGGCGCAGGGTATGTTTGGCTGAGCCGGGTTGCGCCCTTCGCCGCGGGTGCAGGCACAGATGAGTCGCGGATCGAGGTTCTCTTGGGCGAACCTCTGGGAACCATCTCTCCCAACATATACGGACACTTCACCGAAAACCTGGGCGGCGTGATCTACGACGGGGTCTGGGTGGGTGAGAAATCAAGAGTTCCCAATCTGAATGGTATCCGCAAAGAGTTAGTTGAAGAAATGCGGAAGATCAAAGCGCCGGTGATCCGCTATCCCGGCGGATGCTTTGCCGACAGCTACGATTGGCGGGATGGCATAGGGCCGGCCGAAAAGCGTCCCCGGCGAACCAACTTCTGGGCACAAGAAGAGACGGCTGCCGGTTCCACCAGCCACAAATATGATCCCAATCACTTCGGGACCAACGAATTCTTTCAATTCTGCAAATTGATTGGAAGCCAACCCTATCTTGCGGCGAACGTGCGCAGCCTTCCCGCCGCCGAGTTTTACCACTGGGTGGAATATTGCAACTCGCCCGCCGGGAGTACGACCCTGGCGGACGTGCGAGCCGCTGCGGGATACGCCGAGCCGTTCGGGATTCGCTATTGGGGCGTCGGCAACGAGTCATGGGGCTGCGGCGGAAATTTTACGGCGCAGGAATATGCCGTGGAGTTCCGCCGATACACCGCCTGGGTGCCGCGATACGGCCAGCCATTGTCGTTCATCGCCTCCGGGCCTAACGATGACAAGTGGGATTGGACGCGCGGGTTTCTGGAAGAAATCGTGCGCAAAGGTCCCGAAGAACTCCGCTCCATTTATGGCCTGGCGCTCCATTACTACGCCTGGAACCTGAGCCGGGGCCGCACCCGCGAATGGGTTGAAGGCAAAGGCGACGCGCTCAAGTTTGAGACCGTGGATTGGTACGAGCTCCTGCGCCAGGGCGATGTCTTGGAGTCTCTGATCAACGGGCACTGGCTGGTGATGGGGGAATTTGACCGGGAACATTCGGTGAAACTCGTAGTGGACGAGTGGGGTCCGTGGTATCGGCCGGGCAGTGAGGCCACTCCCGGCGACATCCTCGAACAAACGCCAACCCTACGCGACGCCGTGTTCAGTGGCTTGACGCTCGATACCTTTAACCGTCACCCCGAAAAGGTGGCCATGGCCAACTGCGCTCAACTCATCAATTGCCTGAACAGTTTGTATCTGGCGCACGAAGACAAGTTTTGCGTGACCCCGGTGGGACACGTGTTCTCGATGTATGCGGCACACCAGGGTGGGCAGGCTTTGCGGACCATCTTCACCGCCCCAGCGGTAAATTACGACCGCGACGGCAAGCCCGCGTCATTCTGGGGACTCAACGGCTCGGCTTCGCTACATGACAAGGAGTTGGTGCTGACGGTAGTGAATCCGCATGTAAATGCGACGCGTGAAGCAAGGGTTGGGATTCGTGGGGCGAGTTTTAAATCGGGTACCGTTACGACCCTGACAAATTCAGATATTCACGCGCACAACACATTTGACCAGCGCGAGGTCGTCAGTCCCAGGAGCAAGGCGCTGGATATCCAGCGCGGAGATCTTGCCTACACTTTCGCGCCGTCTTCGGTCACCAAATTGACGTTGTCGCTCGAGTAGAGGTTCAACGCCGTTTTTCTGCTGGCTTCGAAGCACTTGCAATCAGGCCGGTCGACTCGCGCAGTACCAGATTCGTCTTCAGCAAATAGTCGGTTCCGTTTGGTGCCGGCGTTTCCCGCTCGACTTCTGCCAGGAGTGCGTGGAAAGCCAGCCGCGCCAGCTCGGGTTGGGACATCTGTACTGAGGTGAGTGGTGGTATCACGAACTGCGCCAGCCGGATGTCGTCAAAGCCAATGACGGAAATGTCCCGAGGAATGGAGAGGCCGGCGTCATGACTCCTGCGCATCACGCCGATTGCAGTCATGTCATTCGAACACAGGACCGCTGTAGGCTGCACCGGTCCGGCGAGCAATTGGGTAAGGGCCGCCATGCCTCCTTCCACAGTATGGTCGCCTTCGACCACCAGCTCCGGATCGGTGTTGAGGCCGATTTCCTGCATGGAACGCAGGAATGCTTGTTTCCTGGCCATCGCTGATTTCAGGCGCAGGGGCCCGGTAATAAATGCAATTTTCTCGTGGCGCAGAGCAGCCAAATGCTGTACTGCTTGGCGGATTCCGTTGAGATAATCGATCCGGATATTGCTGACCCGGGGGCGAGGCGGCCCGACATCGACAAAGACCAGCGGAACTTGCCTGAGCTTAAGGTCCTCGAGCAGCCCCTCTTCCATGCCGAATGTCATAACGGCGACCCCTTCCACCCGGCGCTCGATCATGCGGCGGACGGCGCTTTCCATGCGCTTGGGGTCGTTTCCGGTGGAGGTAATCAGGATTTCATAGCGGTGTTGGACGGCAATGGTTTCGAAGACTTGAACAATTTCTGGAAAGAAGGGATTAGTAATTTCAGAAATGATAAGACCAAAAATCCGGCTGCGCCCGGAAACCAGGGCCCGCGCCTGCGTATTCGGGTAGTAGCCCAGTTCCTCAATTACGCTCCAAACCCGCTTGGCCAGCGCCGGATTGACGGTGGGGACGCGGTTGATGGCGCGGGAGACCGTGGCGGTCGAAACCCTGGCCCGTTTCGCGATTTCCCGTATGTCCATAATGCACGGTAGAAGGAGCGACGCCCGGATTCTAGCACAGCAAACGTTATCCCGAGCGAGGAGGAGGAGAGCAGGCCGAGCAGGAACACCCAGCCGAATTCGTCGACCGGCCCTCCCTTCGCGTCCTGATTAGGGGAGTCGCCCAGCGGAATTCCCCAGATCTTCCTGTCACAAGAGAAGCTGGAGTGGAGCCTCGCTTTGGGTTTGTTAAATTACGGAAAACGTTTGCCATAGGGGCCGCAGAAGCCATTCCAACGCGTGGAAATATCCACTTTCCCCGCGAAATCTTCAGGAACGGGGCGACCGGACCAGTCGACGGGAGGCATTCTACAATTCCGTGATTGACAAAAGCGGTTACGTACACTATTTTGACTTTTCGAATAGTAAACGATTACTCGCGATAGACGCGAATCTGTCTCGGAAAAACAACCCCTCTATGCTCTTGCCTCGGTTAAGGGAAGAGGTGCTGGAAGCAAACCTGGAATTGGTCCGAAAGGGACTAGTGCTTTACACCTTCGGCAATGCCAGCGGCATCTCGCGGGACCAGAACCTGGTGGTCATCAAACCCAGCGGCGTTCCCTACGAGACGATGAAACCGGAACACCTGATCGTCACCGACCTCGACGGCAAAATTGTTGAAGGTAGTTTGCGGCCCTCCTCCGACCTGCCGACTCATCTTGTCCTCTACCGCGCCTTCCCTGAAATTGGCGGGGTCGCTCACACTCATTCCGAGTACGCGACTTCGTGGGCGCAGGCGTGCAAACCGATTCCATGCTTCGGCACCACCCACGCTGACTACTTCCACGCGCCGGTCCCAGTTACTGAGGCATTGACGGATAGCGAAATCGTGTCCGAGTATGAGAAAAACACCGGACGTGCTATTGTTCGGGCCTTTGAGAAAACGAGCTACGTCTCAGTGCCGGCGGTTCTGGTGGCCAATCACGGTCCTTTTGCATGGGGTCCGAATCCGGCTGCGGCGGCGCACAATGCCGTAATCCTGGAAGCGGTGGCACGGATGGCGTATTTCACCATCAACATTGATCGAGCGGCGAAACCCATTGGCGGCGGGTTGCATGACAAGCACCACCTGAGGAAGCACGGCTCCAACGCGTATTACGGGCAAGCCAAGGAAAAGAAATGATGCCAGCTTTGGCGATGTATGTAGCGACGCAGCTTGTGCACTTGTCCGCCGTGGACGTGGTGATAATCGCCTTCTACTTTGGGCTGGTTTTGGCCATCGGATTCTACCTGCGCGGCCGCGCCAACACCGGCGAAGACTTCTTCATGGCTGGACGCGAGATGACGGCGTGGGTGGCCGGACTGAGTTTTCTTTCCGCCAATCTGGGCGCGCTCGAATTGATGGGCTGGGCCGGATCGGCCTACCAGTACGGCATTCTGGCGACTCACTGGTATTGGATCGGCGCTATCCCGGCCATGCTGTTCCTCGCGCTGGTGATGATGCCGTTCTACTACATTTCCAAAACCCACTCCGTCCCAGGCTATTTGAAGTTGCGCTTCGGCGAACCCAGCCGCGCCCTGTCCGCGGTTTCCTTTGCCTTTATGACCGTGCTCATGAGCGGCGTCAACATGTTTGCCATGGCCAAGGTCATGCAGATCGTGTTGGGTTGGGACATTAATTTCAGCATCTGGGTTTCGTCACTGACGGTTGCCATTTACGTCACGCTGGGCGGCCTCCGCTCCGCCATCTTTAATGAGGTTCTGCAGTTCTTCCTCATCTGGGCCGGGGCGTTGCTGATTCCTATTCTTGGATTGTATGAAGCCGGGGGTTGGACGAATCTCAAGCTGCAAATTGCAGCGAGGTCGTCGGAACAGTACGTCCATCTATGGTCTGGGTTGGGATCGTTTACGTCGAATCCCATGGGTATCCACTGGACCGGCATTGTGTTCGGGCTGGGCTCTGTCATTTCGATGGGCTACTGGACCACGGACTTTCTGGTAGTGCAGCGCATTCTCGCCGCCAAGGACATTCGCAGCGCCGAAATGGCACCCATCATCGGCGCCGGCTTCAAGATGCTGGTGCCGATCATCGTCATCCTGCCCGGACTGCTGGGCTTGGCCGTACTGCCAATGAAGCTGGTCCCGGAATCAATCGCCGCGGCCACTGGGGCCCATAGCTATAACGATGTTCTCCCGCTCATGCTTGCCCGGTACTGCGGTCCAGGGCTGCTGGGGCTCGGGATCACCGCTCTGATTGCGGGTTTCATGTCCGGCATGGCCGGGAATGTGAGCGCGTTCACCACGGTGTGGACGTATGACATCTACCGCCCGCTGATCAACAGCAAAGGCACTGATCATCATTACGTAAACATGGGCCGCTGGACCACCGTGATCGGTGTGCTGATCAGTGTGGGTACTGCGTATCTGGTGATGCAGTTCGCTAGCATTATGGATTACGTACAGGCGCTCTTCAGTTTCTTCATTGCCCCGCTGTTTGGCACCGTCATCCTCGGGATGCTCTGGAAGCGGGCGACCGGTGCTGGCGGGTTCTGGGGATTGTTGTGCGGAACACTTTCCTCGATTGGTATGTGGGCGTGGGTGAAGCTCGATCCCACCGCGTTGCGTTATGTGGCGCTCTCGCCGCATGCCAAGGCCCTGGCCCAGGATATGTATCAGGCGCTCTGGTCTTTCATAGTCTGCGTGATTGTGACCGTAGTTGTGAGTATGGCGACCAAGCCTGTTCCAGCCAGCGAATTGACGGGTCTGGTGTACGGAGAGACAAAAATACCCTCGATCGGGGATGTCCCCCTGTACCAGAAGCCGCTTTTCTGGGCTAGCGTGGTGGTGGTCGTGTTCTTTGTACTCAACATTATTTTCTGGTAGAGAGAGGCGCGAAGCATGATTTCCATCTGGTTTTTTATCGGCATTTCGCTGGCTGTGAACGGCGCGTTGATTTGTGGAGCGGGAATCTACCAGGTGATAAATCCTCCAGTGAATCCGAATGTGGTTCTTTTTAACTTGCACGCCAATGTATGGTGGGGCGCAGTGCTGCTGGTCATCGGATTGTTCTACTGCGCGAAATTCGCCCCGCGGCGGCAAGCCTGAGATCATTGAGTCTGTAAAGGTACCGTAATGGCGACCAAAAAAATGACGATGGGCCTGATCGTGGGTAACCGGGGTTTCTTTCCCGATCATCTGGCCAAGAGCGGCCGGGAAGAAATGCTGCGGGTGTTGACCGCTGCCGGCATGGATGTGGTCGCGCTGACTCCGGAAGAAAGCAAGCATGGGGCGGTCGAAACCCGGGAAGAGTCCAGGCGCTGTGCCGACCTGTTCAAACAGAATCGTGATCGCATCGACGGCATTGTCGTAACGCTGCCGAACTTTGGGGAAGAGCGAGCGATTGCCGATGCGTTGCGGCTGGCGGATTTGCGTGTGCCCGTACTGATCCAAGCGACGCCCGATGATCCCGGGAAGATGACGATCGCTTTCCGCCGCGACAGCTTTTGCGGCAAGATGTCCGCTTGTAACAACTTGCGGCAGTACGGCATTCCGTATTCCATTACCACGCTGCATACTGAAAGCCCCGATTCGCCCGAGTTTGCCCAAGACCTGCAATGGTTCGCTGCGGTCTGTCGCGTGGTCAATGGCTTCCGCAACCTGCGGGTGGGAGCGATTGGCGCGCGCCCCACAGCTTTCAACACGGTCCGCTACAGCGAGAAGATTCTCGAATCGCAAGGCATTTCAATCGAGACGCTGGATCTCTCCGAGATACTGGGCCGCATCGAGCGCATGAAGGACAACGACGATGCCGCACAGGCCAAGCTGGCATTGATCAAGAAATATGTTGACTCGAGCGGGGTGCCGGCGCAGGCCTTGATGAAGATGGCGAAGCTGGGCGCGGTGGTGGACCACTGGATGGCGGCCACGGAAGTCGCCATCAGTGCGGTGCAGTGCTGGACCTCCATCGAGGAAAACCTAGGCGTGGTGCCTTGCACCGTGATGAGCATGATGAGTGACAGCCTGCTCTCGAGCGCCTGCGAGGTGGATATCTGCGGCGTGCTCGGCATGCACGCGTTGCGTCTGGCCTCCGAAACGCCTTCGGCGCTGCTTGACTGGAACAACAACTACGGCTCCGATCCCAACAAGGCGGTGTGCTTCCATTGCTCCAACCTTCCCAAGCACTTCTTTCGCTCGGTGAAGATGGATTTCCAGGAGATCATCGCGGGCACCGTGGGCAAGGAAAACACTTTTGGCACCTGCGTCGGGCTGATCAAGCCGGAAAAGATGAGCTTTGCCCGCTTCTCCACTGACGACACCGCGGGCAAGATGCGAGGCTACGTAGGCGAAGGACGGTTTACCGACGATCCGTTGAATACCTTCGGCGGCGCCGGCGTAGTCGAAATCCCACAGATGCAAAAGCTGCTGCACTATATCTGCGAGAATGGCTTCGAGCATCACGTGGCCGCCAACCTCTCGAGCGTTGCGCCTGCGGTCTACGAAGCCACCACCCGGTATCTCCACTGGGACATGTATCAGCATCCGGGAAATAACGGAGCCTGCTGATGGCCATTGTGGCTGGAGTCGATTTTGGAACTCTGAGCGTCCGCGTCTCCATCGTAGACAGCGACCGCGGCCTTCTGGAATCCGCCGTCGCCGAATATCCTCTGCACCGCAAGCGCGAAGATCCTGAATACGCCACCCAATCGCACGAGGACCACATGCGAGCTCTCGCCGCCGCGACTCGCGAGGCGGTGAAGAAAGCCGGTATCTCGGGCGACCAGGTGGAGGCGATCGCTCTCGATACCACCGGCTCCTCGGTGATTCCGGTGGGCAAAGACCTGCAGCCTCTGGGTGAATACTACTTGTGGTGTGATCATAGGGCCAAGGGTGAGGCAGCAGAGATTACGGCGGCCGCGCATCGCGAAAAGCTCGAGGCCATCAACTGGTGTGGCGGTGTGTATTCCTCGGAGTGGGGATTTTCGAAACTCCTGCATTGGCTTCGCCACAACCCCATAAAGCGTTCCGAGTTTGTCTCCGCCTTCGAGCACTGCGACATGGTGGCCGCCACGTTGTGCGGCATTACCGATCCAAAGAAAGTAAAACGCAGCGTCTGCGCCATGGGCCACAAGTGGCTCTGGAACCGGGCTTTGGGAGGCTTGCCGCCGGAGTCGTTCCTGGTCAAGGTGGATCCACTCCTGCAAGGCGTTCGAGAGAAACTGGATGGCGAATACGCCGCCTCGGACCAACTTGCGGGAACGCTTTCAAAGTATTGGGCCGAGCAACTTGGGCTAAGGCCGGGCATTCCAATTCCGGTAGGCGCTTTCGACGCGCACTGGGATGCGATTGGGGCTGGTTGTCGCACAGATGACATGGTGAATGTGGTCGGCACGTCGACCTGTATCATCGGAATCACACCCTCGGTGAATCTTGTTCCCGGGGTTTGCGGCGTGGTGCAGGGAAGCGTTCACCCATTGCGGACCGGAATCGAAGCGGGTCTCTCCGCGGTCGGAGACATCTTCAAAACCCGGCCGGACGGCCCTGCCCCATCCGGCCGCCGCGTCATTCCAACCAAGCTTGTCCTGCGCCAGTCAGCGTAGGCAAAAAGAGAAGGAGCAAAGTCATGCTGATCGACGGCCTTCAATGCGGGCATTTCACCCGCGAGATCTTTGCCGAGCTTCGCAAGGCCGACGTCGGCGCCGTGCTTTCCTGGACTGACAGCAACGCCTTCGCTGATCTGCCCTCGGGCTCCGCGCTCGTCGCCTCAGCGTCAGGGTCAACGGATATGGATGGCCTGGTGCTCGCGTCTGCGGGTCAGTGTCTGCCGATGACGTCGGGCAGCAAGCTCGAGATCATGAACACTTCGGGTGGCGACGGTCCGCTCACCAGCGGCAAGACGGCGCTCGGTGTCCACCCGTGCAGGCCGAGTGGCCCGAGGATGCGGTACAGGTTCGCCTGCAGTAGCGTCAGGGCGAGAGCGAAACCGAGGAACGGCAAAGTGAAGCAAAGCGGTAAAGTTGCATTCGT
>Ga0137403_10000245_pt1 | contig 69199 bp, 66 predicted proteins | sample CZOMad2_1_16fung_FD_122057 | JGI IMG/M metagenome (GOLD analysis project Ga0137403, IMG submission 122057) | Vadose zone soil fungal communities from Angelo Coast Range Reserve, California, USA - CZOMad2_1_16fungal (Hybrid Assembly) | ecosystem: Environmental > Terrestrial > Soil > Vadose zone...
CATGCGAAAGCTCATCGTCCTCACCAACCACCTGCTCAAACACCCTGAATTTACCCTTGCGATCTAAGACAGTTGCTGACCCCTATTGGCCTATTCTAATCAGGACGTTCAGCGAGCTTCTGCTGGATTTCTTTAAAGCGGCTATTAATCGTTTTGTTCTTGGTGTCTACTTTTAGCTGCCAGACGTCGGCCGCTAACTTAGCTAACTCGTTGATGTAAATGTTGTGGATCGTCGCCGTCTCGCTTCCGGCTACGTACATCGGCGTTACCAATATAATACTCCGCAAAGCAGACCTCTTTTGTCGGAGCGGATGATTTTTGTCCGCGTTGGTTTTCCGCAAGATGTCGATGCGTTCGTCAGCGGAAAGCGATCCCCATCCGGCCTTAAAGTCTCGGTCGTTCATTTTCGCTAACGTTGCCCGATCAGCAAACCTTTTGGAAGCCTCGTCCGCGCGGGCACAGAGACAAAGAGCTACCTGAACGATTGTGAGCGCTACCAAGAGAAATTTACCATTCATTATTATTTGTCTCCTTTGCAGATCCGTCGTTTCGCCATGCTGGCACAGTATCCAACAGATCTCCGTCTCCGTTTAGGTCAATTCCAACTGTGCTTTCCAGTGTAGTAATCCTTCTGAATTGCTGTTTGAAACGCCACGGAAAGTAATCGGAAATCAAATACCAACGATCGCCAATGTTTAATCGGCAGAATTCTCGAAACTGGATGTTGAGGACAATAACATCGCCGAGCTGCCCTGCCAAATTAGACACACCGCTAACAGGATTATCCTCACTAGTCAATTTGCCGAGGTTGGGCGCGTTGTACGGATCATCGTCTTCATCTCCGGTCTGCGCGTCGTCATTGCCTTCGACCGGGTTGGCAGGATAATCGTTCACGTCGCCATATATCGACGGTGGTGGAAGAAACCTAAGGTCGCTCCATCCGTTAGGTACTGATTTTCGCTGTCGTGTCTGGCGGGAAATGTCCCATTTCAGTTTAGCACCGCCAGAGAGCGGGCTGCCATCCAGATGCTTGCCTCCGGGAGCTGCAACTCCATTCTTGCCCTTCAGAGCCGGAATATCATCTGTCTCTGCGAGGATTGACGCGGGCAGTATCTCCGCAGCAAAATGATAGCCTCCTTCGATAACAGTGAACGGCCACGGATCAAAGCCCTCACCAATGCCTGTTGATGTTGCCGTGATTTCAGTCCATACAACCCAAACATTAAGAGTGTCCACGACGGTGGAGGTGCCTTTAATTCTGAGTTCAATGGTGTATTTATCAGGAATATCCCGCGGCACTGTGACCGTGTCGCCTGCAACCGTTACACCGCTGGGAACGTGCCACTCGTAAAGCAAATCAAAATCGTTTGAACTATCACCCAGAGTTGCGTGAAACGTCAGGCTTCCGCCTGCTTGCTTTGGAGTGACGAAATGCTTTTGCTGAGTGTCATCGGTTTTGATGCTCGGAACCATTGCGCCCACTCCGGTCTGATTCGGATCGACTAATTCGATTTGAACAAGAAGAACCTCATAATATCCGTTGTGCTTGTTGTTTTGCTGGGTCGTGTCAATAACATAAACCGGGCTATCAGCAGTCCCGCTCGCAACCCAGCGTTTGATGTTGTGTTTAATATTTTCCCCGTTTGCTCCAGGATCCCAGTTACCATTCGCGTCGTATGGGGTAAAGACCTCGTCCCACACCACAAGCGGTGTTTGAGCGGCATTGGCCTGCCATTTGTATTGCAGCTTATAGACGTCGTAGGCAGATCCGCTGCTGTCGAGGTAGATGTAGGCCCAGTTATCACTAATGGTGAACTGATTTCGAAACGCTGGCACGCGCGCCTCGACATTCTGAACGAGCATCTCTGTCGTATAGATATTTGAAAGCGTGTCGGTATAGGTCGATCGCGCGCGATCACCGGGGTAGCCAGTGCCAATTAGCCGCTTTAATGAGTCCGACACTGTTGTCAATATGCCCCCATACAATTCAACTTCGTAACCGCCGCCGCCAACGATTACCGGCGGTTGCGTAGTCTGTTGACCCGTTATTGGATCGAACGTCGAGGTAGTCGTTGTGCTACCAGAAAAGGCCCAATTCCCACTTTCATCCTGACTCTCTGTGCTTATTACTTTGGTTTCAGTCAGATAGTAATTATGAGTTGTTGAGAATAGGAAACCCGGTCGACCATTTTTGTAGTGCCCGTACCCAACTGTCTCGCCTTTAATAGTGGGATAGCTCAACGGAGTCACCGTGCTCGGCGTCGTCGTGGGCGAAGGCGGAATCGGTGCAGACGGGCCGCTCGGTGAGGGCGCCGGAAGAGTACTGCCGCCGCCTGCCGGATAAATTCCTCCCGTAAATGCTCGAAAGCTCACCGTTTGGCCCGGCGTCATTCCGGTAACGGTGGCAAAGTTTACCCCCGGGCCAGTAACCCCAACCGTGCGCCATGTCGCTCCGTTATCGTAACTCTCTTGCAAGGTTGTCGGAACAGAGCTCGCAGAAACTGTCCAGGACAACGACGAAGTCGTCGGCGAAGTCGCTGTGACCGTAAAGTCGGTCGGTGGCGATAGCGTAGATGGATCGAGCGCAGTTGCTCCCGTACTAACGGAAGCGGTCTGCCCGCCACTGCTCGCGGTCGCTTGAATAACACTCGCGCCCGACGCAGTCGGAGGCAAATAGACGTAAACGCGTGCCACTATTATTTGGTTGGTATTGGTTTCATCAAACTCATACGTGACCGGCACCCTGATTGTCGTCGAAGGAGTCTGAGTTCCCGAGTTATCTGTGGCCAACAATGCGTCCCCATTCGTAACGGCAAAGTCAACCAAGCCGCCGGCAATGTTTGACGAGTTGACAACGACGGAAATCGGCAGCGGCAAGAAATTACCAGGCGTGGTGCTCTGAGATGCGCCGCCCGAAACGCCTATCGTGAGGTCATCTGCCAATATGCTGAAGCTAAACAGGTTCTTTACTTGTCCCATGTTGGCGACGGCGAAGTCGTCCGCGGCATTAGAATTTCCGGTCCACGGATAACCGGTGCTCAAACCGGCTGCGATCAAACGATCGTAGAACGGTTTGGCCGTGTTTTTCAACTGGCCGAGATTGAGCGGCGCGTAATCATTCGTCTGCGCGGTTGGCGTTGCCCAGGAATCGATCAAATTGTGAAGATCGCTGCCGGCCCCGCCTGGCAGCTTCGCATCCATTTCCGCCACCGCCGCGGCCGCGATATTTTTTAACTGGCCCTGGTTTACCAGCGCATGATCGTCCGCATTCGTGTTCGGCAACAGTACTCCATGCGTCGACCACCAAGCCGGTGCAGCGGCGAATGATGAACCGAAAACAAAAACGCTGACAATTATTGCGACTGCGCGAAATAAAAGAGCGCGAGTTTCAGGACGTTCAAAGCGACGCTTCATTTTCGTGATTCGTTAGGCGCCGCGAACGTCAGGGAGTAGGGCCATTTGTGAAATCGCCCATCGATAAGTCGCCCATCGGTTCGATGTGAGTCGGGGCAGTTCCAGCCGGCCCTTGCGGACCTGCAGGACCTTGCGCCCCGGCTGGTCCTTGTGCGCCAGCTGGTCCTTGTAGCCCAGCAGCGCCAGCAGGTCCGGCTGCTCCGGTATCACCCGCGGGACCTTGTGGGCCTGCAGGGCCCTGGGCACCGGTCGGTCCCGTTGATCCGGTATCGCCTTTGTCCCCTGTCCGGTTAAAGACAAGAAGCGCTCCTTCGCCGTCAATGCTGAATGGACCATATCCAACAGTGATAGGGGCAACGCCGAGGATAAAATAGCCTGGTCCTTCGCTCACAGAAACAAGGTTGAAGAGCACCGGAGTTCCGTGGGTATTGGTCAAGTTGATAAAACGGAGCTGCCCCTTTGTCGTGGAGCTACTGTCCGCCAGCGAAGAGAGAACCGCTGGCCAAGCGTTAGCGTCGGCGTCGAAATATGAGACATAGATTTCAGTCGCGTTACCGCAAATCGCCTCGTTAAAACGCACAAACCCCGCTCCCGGATTACTATTCGTTGCGTCCGTAGAGTAGGTGTAACGAATGGCAATGGCGGCACCCGGGACACCTTGCTCGCCTTCTTGCCCCGGATCTCCCTGAGGTCCGGGCTCTCCCTGAGGTCCGATCGGACCCGCTTCACCGGGTTGACCTGTTTGACCATCTTGCCCAGCCGGCCCCATCGGACCAGCTGGACCTTGCGCGCCAGTAGCGCCCGCCGGGCCCTGTGGACCTGATGGGCCCTGGGGTCCAGCCGGACCAATAAGGGTGATATCGATCTGCGGCTCGTGGCTAGTAAGGGCGGATTCCTTGCTATCGAAATAAAGGTTCAAAGACGTCGAGGTTGTGCTCGTTTCGATCACAAAGCCCTGATTCGTGAGCGTGCCGGCGAGCCACGCCTGGACCCAATCGGTCACGTCAACGCTGACAAAATTTGCGATCGAACTAATCGGCAGATCGGCGTGCTTCGGTAGACCAAAAGTCAGCGTCGCACTGGTATTACTCGTAAGAGTCGACTCGCTCCACGTACTCGTGATCGGAGTCAGCGTGATCGAGCCCAAGATCGCGGATGAGCTGTTCGTCCAGAGGCGAAGGCGAGCCTGCTTGATGTCAGCCGCGGTTGTTCCGGGCGGTAATGTGGCGAGGGTGAATTTCAAGAACGCACGACACGAGACAGTGTTGCTCTTGAATACCCTCAAATCAGCGCTGTTCCGATAGTTCGTCGTCGCGTGCGATGTGTCGACGTACGTGTCTTCAAGCAGAAGCGCGTCGACCGCGCACACTTTTGGTGTTACGCATAAAAGGCCCAGCATCATTATCGGACCAAGGAAACGACAAAGGAGATGTTTGGTTGTGCTCATAGAGAATGGTTCAGCGGATTCTTGAGAGGGCCGGGTTGCGCGCTGATGATGCAGAGAGAATCGCGGCCCCGTCTAGTCGTGGAAAACAAGGATTTTTAGCTGCGGCCGACTTTTATTTTAGGGCATCTGAAAGCCGCTTGAGATTCGATTTATAGATAGCTCTCCTAGATCTCCATCCACCCAATCAGCTTTCCAGGAGCGCTCATGGTTTACCATGAAACCGATGTTACAGATTGTTCCGCCCCCGAAATCGCTTGAAAACCGCCAACGCGTCGCGGTCGTGGACGATCACGCTTTCATGCGCGACCTGATCGCGCGCGAGTTAACGCGCGGCAACAAGCCCTATGATGTCGTCGCTGCGGTCGGCACCGCCGCGGAAGCAATCTCCATGTGCCGGCGTTTGAAGCCGGACCTGCTCGTTCTCGACATCAAGTTGCCGGACCAAACCGGCGTCGCGGCCGTACCGGATATTCGTCGCGCTTCGCCAGCGACCAGAATTTTATTGTGCACTGCTTTTCCGACTGAGGATTGGATCAGCGAAGCCGACCGTTGCGGCGCGGACGGCTTCGTCGAAAAGACCAATTCTTGGGACGATTTCTTGCTCGCCGTGGCACGCGTTAGTCAGGGGCAGCGCTATTTCTGCTCAGCCGGTCTTCCGCGTTGGAGTGCTGACGCTAAAAGCGACGTGCGCCTTACTCAGCGCGAACGCGAGATTCTGAAGTTGATTGCCGGCGGCATGACCACAAAGGAAATTGCGGCGAAGCTTTTTATCAGCATCCCGACGGTAGAAACACATCGCGCAAACCTGATGACCAAGACTGCCGCCCGGAATGTAGCCGACCTCGTTCGCTTCGCGATAAAGGCCGGGCTCTCGTAATTCCAAAGAGCCGCGGCGCCGGCAGCTCGTCCCGTAACGTAGAGGGCGCAGCCATCGAGGCCGGGCTTTCAAAGTCTCGCCCTACCAATTTTGAAACCGTGCACTAAAATCTGCTGTGCCCGAAACTTCGTCTCCAACCGTCGCGATCAATTACAAGATCGGCAATGAGCGACTCATCAAGGTGACGGAAAACGCGTCGCGGAAACTCAATTCTCTTCTGGAAAAACAGGGGCGGGCGACCGGGGCGTTGCGAGTGGCGGTGATCGGCGGCGGGTGCTCGGGGTTGCAATATAAGATGGACCTCGTGGACGGCCCGGCGAATCGCGACATCATGGTGGAATCGTCGAATGTGCGGGTCGTGGTCGATCCCAAGAGCGCGCTGTTCGTGAGCGGGTCGCTCCTCGATTACAGCGACGATCTGCAGAAGGGCGGGTTCAAGGTCACAAACCCGAACGCGGTCGCGCATTGTTCCTGCGGCGAAAGCTTCGCTGCATGACGGATTATTTCGCGCTGCTCGAGCAACCGCGAGTGCCGTGGCTCGATCCAGCTGGGCTCAAAGAAGTTTTTCACCGGAAAACGCTCGAACAGCATCCCGATGCGACAGCGGCCGGTTCTGAAGACCGATTCGCGGAACTGAATGCGGCCTATCAGGCGTTGCAGGATCCGAAGCGGCGATTGCATCACCTGCTGAGTTTGGAGAACCGCGCGCCGGCGGCGAACCAGATGGTGCCTCAGGAATTACAGGAACTGTTTCTCGATCTTGGAGGATTCAAGCAGCGAGTGGATTTGTTGTTGGGGAAAATCCAGGCGGCGTCGAACGCGCTGAGTCGTTCGTTGTTGAAACCGGAAATGATCGCGCTCCAGAACGACCTCGCGGCGTGGCGGGAAAAACTTCGAGCACTGATGGAATCAGCAACGGAACGGCTGCGCGAAATCAATCCGCGCTGGGGATCTGATCGCGACACGCAGATCGCGGCATTAACCAATCTCTACCTGAAGTTCGCCTATCTGGGCCGCTGGTCGGAACAGCTGGACGAGATCGCGTTCCAATTATCATTGTAGTGCGGTCTATGACCGCCGGGACTCGATAGAGCTTGCTCGGCGGTCATAGACCGCCGCCCCAACCGTGGCCAACTGTTCATTTGAACTTGCGGCGCAGTATTTTTTCCGCATCCTAACGACATGCTGACCGAGCGGCAGAGAGATGTGCTGGAATTCATCCAGGCCGAGCAGCGGGAAAAAGGGCTGACCCCAAGTACGCGCGAGATCCAGAAGCACTTCGGGTTCGCGAGCCAGACTTCCGTGATGCAATACATCGCGACTCTGGAGCGAAAAGGTTTTCTCGATCGACACGCGCGCAAGGCCCGGGCGCTGATCACGCCGGTCCAGAAAGTCCGGATCACCGACGTGCCGATCTACGGCCAGATCCCGGCGGGCATGGCCACGCTCACGGAACAAACCATCGAGGGCCACGTTTCACTCGATACCCGGTCGGTGAATGCTTCCAAGAACGGGAAGACATTTGCGCTCCGCGTTCGGGGCGACTCGATGATCGACGCGCACATTCTGGATGGCGACGTCGTAATTCTCGAGGACCGAAAGGACGTGCAGAATGGCGATATCGTCGCGGCCCTGATCGATGGAGAGACGACCTTGAAACGCTACGTGACGGAACACGGGCGGCCGTATTTGAAAGCGGAGAACCCGATGTATCCGAACCTCGTGCCCGCCCGCGAACTCCGGATCCAGGGAGTGATGGTGTCGCTCGTGCGGAAACAAATGCCGGCAGCGCGCCGGAAACGCGGCTAACAGGTAAAGTGTTCAGTTGAACATAATTGTCGGCCATGCCAATCTGGGGCATGCCGGCCAGCGACAAGATCATTCATCTTCGCCAAATTCTGGCGGAACGTTTCCCCAAAATTTGCGCGCCGGCTGACGAACGTTTGCCGACTGGCATGCCGGCGATGGATGAGGCCATTGGCGGCGGCTTGCCGAAAAGCGCGATCACCGAGCTGACCAGTCCGAATCTCAGCGCGGGCAGCGCACTTTTCATTCACGCGCTTTTGCAGAATGCACATCGCCGCGGATTTTTCCTCGGCCTGGTCGATGGCAGGGATTCGTTTGATCCGCAGACGGCCGGTCCGATTGCTTTACGGAATCTTCTCTGGCTCCGTTGCGCGGCCGCGGCCGACGCCGTGAAAGCGGCCGATCTCCTGTTGCGCGACGGCAACTTTCCGCTGGTCGTTCTCGACCTGGCGCTCAATCCGGCGGAAGAGCTGCGGAAAATTCCGCAGAGTAATTGGTATCGTTTGCAACGGCTGGTCGAAGGCGCGCCGACGGCTTTTCTCGTCCTCACCCGCCAAAGCATCATCAGCAGCGCGCAGCTAAAACTGTCTCTCGCCAATTCCTGGCATTTGCCGGACCTGGACGAGACCGGCCTAACGAGTCGTTTGAAAATCCAGGTCAACCGCGGGCACGGCGGCAGAGAAATCAGCGCGAGGGCCGGTTGATGTTCGCGACAATTTATCTGCCGGACTTTTATTTGCAGGCCGCCCTGCGACATCAGCCGGGATTAGCCGCCAAGCCGGTCGGCTTGCTCGACGATCAGGAAAAGAAAGCCGTCATTATTCAGTTGAACCGGCGAGCCGAAGAAGTCGGCGTCCGCAGCGGGATGACGCCGAGCCAGGGTCTGGCGCGCTCCCTCGATCTCGTCATAAAAGTGCGCAGCCAATCGCAGGAAAAGTTGCTCGAGGAAATTCTGCTCCATTTTGCCGGAACGCTTTCCCCGTTTGTCGAAGCGACGGCGCCGGGGATTGCGACGGTGGAATTTACCGACCACAGAGATCTCGGGCGGAAAGTGTCGCACGTCGTCAGCCAGTTAGCAGATTCTGAAATCAACGCTCAGGCGGGAATAGCGCCGACAGCGGACGCGAGCTTTCTCGCGGCCCATCTCGCTGAGCCAGTGCTCCAGATCGACAACGCGACCGAATTCCTCTCCGCGTTGCCGATCGAAGTGCTGGCGATCGATTCGGAGGGACGCGCAGAAGCACGTCCCTCCGTTACCCGCCGGCGAAGTCGGGATATTTTTCGCGAAGCTGTTTCGCCACGCGATCGGCTTCCTCTTTTTTACCGGCTTTCTGATAAGCGATCGCCGCCTTCTGCAAAGCGCGCGGTGTAATTGCCGGATCGTCGTAGAGCAGCGCAACACCCATGAACGCTTTCCCGGCCTCATCAAAATTCTGGCGCTCGACCTGGACGTCGCCGGCGAGCAATCTCGCTTCGGCATTGACTCTGCCCTCCGGTTGGAGGCTCATGATTTCTTCGGCAATTTTCTGCGCCTCGTCAGGCTTGTGCGCCGAGATCTTCGCAGCGCCCAGGGCGAGTAAAGTCTTTGCCTTGGCTGCGGGATCGGTCGCCACCTGCAAATATTTTTCGTAAGCCCCTTCCGCTCCCGTAAAGTCGTTCAGCTTCGTTTGCGCGTCGGCCAGGTAAAACCAGAAATCCGGTTTCACGTTGGCGAGATTGTCGCTCTTACCGAGCAACGTCAGGTATTTTGCCGCAGCCGCGAAATTCTTGTCGTTGTAATATTGGAGCCCAAGCCATTCCAAAATGTCGGCCGGAACTTTCGCTTCCGGATTGGTGGCAAAGAACGCGTCAACTTCACGCGTGAGAGCGGGCCGGTCCTTCAAATAGAAAAACGACGAGACGATACGGACCGTCGCGAGATTGTAATATTGCTCCTTGTTGACCTGCCGCGCGGCGTCGAGCGGGGCGAGCGCGCCTGTGTAGTCCTTCGCTTCGAACGCGGCCTTGCCAATGTAATAATTCGCCTGGGCCGCGACCGAGCTCTTCGGAAATTCCTTCAGCAATTGCCGGAACGCGTCGGACATTCCTTTCGCGTCGTCCTTCTGGCCGAGAATAAGCGCTTTTTGCTGGAGCGCCGCTTCACGTTCCCTGGCCGCGGGATACTTCGTCAGCAACATGTTCAAATCGTCGAGGGCGGCGTCGTAGCTTTTGTTCGCCTGGTTTGCGATCGCGCGCTGCGTCAACGCCGACGGCATCTGCTGACTGTCGGGGAACGCTTTCACGAAATACGCGAAGGCGTCGATGATGTTCACGTTGTCCTTTAATTGCACGTAACACCAACCGAGTTTGTACGCGGCCTCGGCCCGCAGCTTCGGCGACAGATGCGAATCGCGAAGCTCGGTATAAATAGGCGCGGCCTCGGCGAACTTCTGTTCCTTATAAAAATGCTCGGCCTTGAGCAGCTTCGCCTGATCGGCGCGTTCCGGCGCGGGATTCGAGCTGACGTAGGCGTCGATCTCGTCGAGCAACGTCGGCGCATTGGTGTTGTAGAAATTGATCAGTCTCTGGTATTGCGCGTCTTTCGCTTCTTCCTTGCTCGGATATTTGTCGATGAGCTGCCGGTAAATTTCGTCGGCTTCCTTCGTATGCCCGAGCTGACGATGACTGTTCCCGACGATCAACATCATCTCGGCGCGCACTTCTTCCGGAATCTCTTTTTCGCCGCGCTTATATTCCGCAATGACCTTGTCGTAGGCGCCGGATTGATATTGGAGCCGCAACAACCCGACCTCCGCGATCGCGCGCCATTTTCCGGCTTCCGCCAGGGACCGGCCTTTCTGCAATAAACTCAGGGCCTTTTCCGCCATCGCTTTGTCGGTCTTGCCCTTCTCGGTTTGCTGGAGATCGACCGCGACCATTCCGGCGCGAACCGTCGCTTCGGCTTTCAAGGCCGGCTTCGACGTTTCGCCGGCTAGCGCTTCATAATTGCGGAGCGCGTCCTGTTTGCGCCCGCGAGCGAGCGCGATCGTTCCCGCCGCCATTCGCGCATCTTCGCGAAAAGGATTCGGATTCTTGGTTTCCGCAACCTGCTGGTAAAGATTCTGCGCTTCGTCCTTGCGATCGACGTTCTCCAGGCAGCGCGCCTCAAAGTACCGCGCCGAAAGCGCGAGAGCCGGTTCCTTCGATTTGGCCGCCGCTTTGTGAAAGAGCGGAAGCGCGCCCGCGTAATCCTTTTGAGTAAACAGAATTTCCGCGATGCCGTACGCAGCCGGTCCGCCAAACTCGCTCTCGGGATAGTTATCCAGGACGCTTTGGAAACTTGTCCGCGCCGCGTTTGTCTTGTTCAGCGCCCGGTAACATTCGGCCAGATAAAAATACGCGCTCGCCCGGCCGGCCGCGCCCGGATATTGCCCGAGAAATTTTTCGTACTCGGGCGCCGCGAGATCGAAAAGCTTTCGCGAGAAAAGGCCGTTCGCGTAATCGAGCTGGCGTCGATCGGACCCCTCCGTTTCTGTCGATGGGCCTTCGGAATTATTTTCACTCGGGCTCGGTTCCGGCGGACTGCGTCGAGGTTTGGCCGACGGAACCGGGGTATCGAACGGGACTGCTCTCGGCGTGGGCGGCTCGTTCACCGGCTGGGCCCGCCGAACTTCCGGCGTGCGTTGCTGCGCGAGCGCAAACGGAACCGCTGCCAAAATTAGCGCTGCTTGCACGAGGCAAACCGCGCCTCGCCGTGCCCTCATTTTGCCGTGGCGAAAGCGACGTTCGTCACGCCCGCTTCGCTGCAAATATTCAGTACGCCGACGATGTTCTTATAAGCACCGGCCTCATCACCGCGAATCACCACCGCCTGGTCGGGATAGAGCTGGACGAGATTTTTCATCATGTCGCTCAGCTCGGTCGTGCTAAGCGTCCGTCGATTCACCACGACATTTCCATCTGCCTTCACATTCACGACCACGTCGCCCATCGTCGCCGTTTTTTCCTTCGCCGACGACGCCTTCGGCACTTTCACGTCCAGCTCGTTCTCGCTTCGGGCCGCGTTGAAAGTGAGCAGAAAGAAAATCAAGAGCAGCAACAGCACGTCGACCAGAGGCGCGAGTTGGATGCCCGGATGTTGCGGAGTCGCTCGCTTGCGAAGGTTCATCAGAACTCATCCTCGAGCAGGACCGGCGTGCGCTCGGGAAGTCGCTTGTTGTACTGCAAGGAGAGCAAGGCAAGGACGTGCGTGACGGCCGATTCCAGCTCGGAGATGATCCGGTTCACGCGACCGCGGAAGTAGGCGTAACAAATCATCGCCGGAATACCGATGGCGAGACCGGCTGCTGTGTTGATCAGCGCCTGGCTGACGCCGCTCGACAAGAGCGCGTACCGTTGCGTTCCCAAATCTCCGCCAAGCGCGCCAAAGGATCGGATGATGCCGAAGACGGTTCCGAGCAATCCGAGCATCGGCGCGATCATGCCGATATCGGCGAGGTAAATCACCCGGTTGTTCAAGCTCGATGCGACTCGCGTCCCCTCCGTCTCCGCGATTTCGCGGACCTGGGCGAATTCCGCAGCGGGGTTTTTAGTGGTGAAATCGAGGACTTTTTGCACGACGCGCGCGATCGCTTCGCCGTGGCGATTGGAAACGGCCAGCAGCCCCAAGTAATCGCGTTTTCGCAAAAGCGCGTCCGCCGTTGCCATAAACCCGCTCGAGACAACCGAACCGCGTCGAATCGTGAGCAGATAAGTAATCACGAGCATGACGAAGATGATCGAGAGAACGAGAAGCGCTCCCATTACGGGACCCGCGGCGATAAGGCTATCGAGGACCGATTTCGTCTTGGGCAAATCGGGAAGTGGCGGCGCCGGGGTCTGCGCCAGCACGCGCGCGAACAGCGAGAAATTATTCATTCCGAAAGTGCCGTTACGATAGGCAGCGAGGTTAAGAGTTGCAAATGACGGCCAGACGAGAGACGCCGGCCGCTTGCGCTTTGTTCAAACAAACTTCTCGCCGGCCAGCCAGTGACGCAATTGGCAATCTCCCTCGGTCTATTATAGTATCTTACGTGAAAGGCCCTCCATTGCCTCAAGTGCAAGTACATCCTCCAATCACGCCTGTGCTTCGCGTCTCCAGGTTTCCGCGGCGGCTCGCGTTCTCGGTTCTGTTTTTCGCCGCGGGACTCGCAATCTTGCAATTGAGCGTGGGAACGATATCCGCTTTCGAAAATACCGGCAGTTCGATTGGTGCCGTAACCCGCCGGACGGCAACATTACTGCCCAGCGGCAAGGTGCTGGCCGCAGGAGGAGCAGGAAAGAGCATCTGTTGTCCCACCGTATCGTTTGCCGAGCTGTACGCTCCGGCAACCGGAAGTTGGATGGGGACCGGGAGCATGGCAGCCGCGCGCGAGCAATACACGGCGACGTTGCTGCCAAACGAGAAGGTGCTGGTGGTTGGAGGAGCGTCTTCCACCCTAGCCGGCCGCGACCAGCGTCTCGCGAGCGCCGAGCTCTATGATCCCGCGAGTGGGACGTGGGCAGCGACCGGGAGCCTCGCAACTGCACGCTTTGTTCACACGGCGACGTTGCTGCCAAACGGAAAAGTCCTGGTAACAGGAGGAGCGAACACGAGCGGCGCTCTTGCCAGCGCGGAGCTGTACGATCCAGCGACTGGGAGCTGGACGGCGACCGGCAGCATGGCAACCGCACGAACCTTTCACACGGCGACCTTGTTAGGCAACGGCAAGGTTCTGGTCGCAGGAGGGGCCACCGTGGCCTCTAACGCAGACCCTGGAGCTAACACAGCCTATTTCGCGAGCGCCGAGCTGTACGATCCGGCGACCGGAATTTGGACCCCCACTGGCCTTCTCAACGACGCACGCGCCGGCCACACAGCAACCTTGTTGAACAACGGCAAGGTGCTGGTCGCGGGAGGACGTAACGGTGTGTATCTCGCCAGCGCGGAACTGTATGATCCGGCCACGGGGACTTGGACCGCTACCGGCCTTCAAAGCGATGCACGGTACGGTCACACAGCGACCTTGTTGGACAATGGCAAGGTGTTCGTGGCAGGAGGACATAATGGTGTCTTTCTCGCGAGCGCGCAGCTCTACGACCCGGCGACCGGGAGTTGGACCGACACCTTCGGCAGCCTGGCCTCGCGTCGGGCATATCACACGGCGACGCGACTACCCAATGGTAAGATCCTTATAGCTACAGGAACTGAAGACGGCTTCACTTATCTCGCGAGCTGCGAGCTTTACGACCCGTCGGCGATGCCAACTCCAACACCGACGGCCACCGCCACCGCAACCCCGACGCCGACTTCCACCCCTACGCCAACCCCCGCGACATCGCTAAATGTCTCCACGCGGTCGCGCGTCCAGACGGGCGACAACATCATGATCGGGGGGTTCATTGTGACCGGCAATGCTTCCAAGAAGGTAATCGTTCGAGCCATTGGCCCTTCCCTGGCGAAATCCGGCCTCTCTGGCGTGCTGGCCGATCCGGTGCTTGAGTTGCATGGCCCCAATGGTTCCTTGATCTTGTCGAATGACAACTGGAAGGAAAATCCGGACCAGGCGCTCCTTATCCAGGCCAGTGGAATTCCGCCCCAGGATGACCTCGAATCAGCCATCGTAGCAACGCTCCCTCCGGCCGGCTACACCGCGGTGGTAAAAGGCAAATCAAACGCGACGGGGCTGGGCGTGGTGGAAATATATGATCTGGATCAAAGCGCCGATGCAAGGCTGGCGAACCTAAGCACGCGCGCCTTCGTTGAGACTGGCGACAACGTCGTGATCGCCGGATTCATTCTCGGCGGAGCGGACGGCAGTCCGCAGATGATCATGCGGGCGATGGGACCTTCGCTGGCGCCTCTGGGTGTTAGCAACGTCCTGGCCGATCCAACCCTCGAAGTGCGAGACGGCAATGGCGCCCTGGTCACATTCAACGACAATTGGCAGGACAATCCGGCTCAAGCCGCCCAACTCACGGCGGCGGGGTTCGCACCGCGAAATGATTTGGAATCAGCGCTTGCAATAAGACTGTCGCCCGGGGCCTACACCGCGATCGTCGCGGGGAAAAACGGCGGCACCGGAGTTGGGATGGTTGAGATCTACAACCTGCAGTAGTCTCCGCTTCAAACAAACTTTTCGGCGGCCAGCCAGCGACGGACGCGGAAGAGGTGGGCGGGTTGCAGGGCTGGATTTAGCTCGACGTAATTTCGTTCGCCGCGCCAGAGATAACGCATGTCCGTGAGAAGATCGTGGACCTGGTAGACGTCGGAATCCATCGGACCGAATTCAGGCAGCGGAACGTAAACGTAAGAATGCTGGACGCGGGACGGATCGAGATTCACGACGACCAGGATGATGTTGTCGCGTGACTCCGTCATCTTGCCGTAACAAAGGATCGAGGGATTGTCGGCGCGGTAGAATCGGAGGTTCTCGTAAAAGTGCAGGGCGCGATTCTCTTTCCGGATCCGGTTTATTTGCGTGATCCAATCCTTGATGTTCCCGGGAGCGTCCCAATCGCGTTCCTTGAACTGGTATTTTTCCGAATCGAGATATTCCTCGCGACCCGGCAGCGCGGCGTTTTCGCATAACTCGAAGCCGCTGTAGATCCCGTAAACGCTCGAGAGCGTCGCGGCCAGGACGGAGCGGACCATGAACGCGGGCCGGCCGCCTTCCTGCAAATGCTTCGGCAAAATATCGGGCGTGTTCGGCCAAAGATTCGCCCGGAAATATTCGCGCATGTCGGTTTGGGTGAGCTCGGTGAAATAATCGATCAGCTCCTGCCTGGTCATGCGCCAGGTAAAGTAGGTGTAGCTCTGATTGAATCCCGCTTTCGCCAGCACCTTCATCATCTTTGGTTTTGTGAATGCTTCGGAGAGGAAGATCACGTCCGGATATTGGGCGCGGACACCGCTGATTAAGTATTCCCAGAACGCGACCGGTTTTGTGTGCGGATTATCAACCCGGAAAATGCGGACGCCGCGCTCGGCCCAGAAGAGAATGATGCTCTTCATTTCGGCCCAGAGCGCCTGCCAGTTTTCGCACCGGAAATTGAGCGGATAAATGTCTTCGTATTTCTTCGGCGGGTTCTCGGCGTACTTGATCGTTCCGTCAGGCCGCTTGTAAAACCACTCCGGATGTTCGCGGACGTAGGGATGGTCCGGCGAACAGTTGATCGCGAAGTCGAGCGCGATCTCCATTCCGCGGCCGCGGATTTCGTTTTCGAGCCAGGCAAAATCTTCAAAGGTGCCGAGCGCCGGCTCGATCGCCTTGTGTCCGCCAAATTCGCTTCCGATCGCGTAAGGCACGCCGGGTTCGCCCGGTGCACAGCTGACGGAATTGTTGCGCCCTTTTCGATTCGTGTATCCGATGGGATGGATCGGCGGGAAATAAATCACGTCGAACCCCATCGCTTTCGCCGCTTCGACGCGCGGCAGGCAATCGCGAAACGTCGAACCGCGATCGGGCAAGCCTTCGGCTGAGCGTGGGAAAAATTCATACCAGGCGGCGAAGCGCGCTTCTGTCCGGTCCACGAGGACACGTGGCGCGGGGCCGTACTGAGTGGAACTGGCGCGATCGGGATACGTGGCCATGAGAACTTCCAATTCGCCAGAGTGCGCGATCTCGTTCACCTGCGCGGGATCGCCGGCGCGGATGAGGTTCGCCAGGTCGCGCAGCCGGTCGGCATCGGCAAAATTAGCGGCGCGATCGGCGGCTGCATCGAGAAGCGCCGCGCCTTCCAAAGTTTCACTGGATAAGTTGTCGACGCCGGCCTCGAACTTTGTCGCGAACTCGTGTTGCCAACCGCGGAACGTGTCCGTCCAGGCTTCGACCGTGTACTCGTAGGTCCCATTTTCGTAAACGGTACAGACGCCGCGCCAACGATCGTTGTCGACATGTGCCATCGGCGTCTCGTGCCAGTGCGTCTCGCCGAGTTTTTTCCATTTCAGCGCGGCCGCCACGACGTCGTGGCCATCCTTGAAAACGTCCGCTTCCACCGCAAGGTCGTCGCCGGCGACGCGCCTGACCATGTAGCGCCCGCAGTCGACGAGCGGCTGCACATTCTCGATAACAGCAGTGGGAAAGGCCCGGGGCATGGGCCATCAATCAACTGAGATTCGCCGGAGACGAAAGCGGAATTCTGCCTGCGCCAAAAAAGGCGCGGCTAAATCAGATCGCGAAATAAAAGGCGCACTCGTAGAGACCGGACGCGCGGGTCTCTTCGCGACGAACTTCGGTGCCGAGCACACCTTCGAACATGTCCTTCTCGAGCCGCGCGATGATCGGGTATTGATCGAGCAAATTCATGATCGGCGAATGGCATTCGAGAATCTGCGGGCCGCCTTCTTTTTCCTCGGCGACATACTGCGACATGTAACCTTCTTTTTCCCGCTGGCTCGCGAGCCACCTGGCGCGGTCGACGACCGTCTCGCCTTTGACCTTCGATTTCAGCCCCGCCGTTTTCCGTTCGAAGACGTTGAACAACATCTTCTCGGGACCGTTGGGACCGTGAACATCCTTGACCGACTTCAGCAGTTCGAGCGTGAAGTCGTTACTGTCGCACGGAAAAAGGTCGTGGGTTCGGCGGGTGAGCCGATAGACCATTTCCGGGCGACCCATTTTTTGCGGCCGTCGCCAGGTATCGAGGTAACCGTCGCGCTCGAGCGTAAGGCAATGCTGCTTGATACCCATGTAACTCATCTTCATGCGCGCGACGAGTTCGTTGACGGAAAGGCCCTTGGTGCGCTTAAGGGTGTTGAGAATTTCGAGCCGTTGGGTGCGGCCGATTTCGGCGAGTAACTGTTGGTTCAATTCGGGGCTCCTGTGTAGGTGCGGCGTGAGATTACCCGTCCGCGCCTTGGAAACGCAACAACAAATTCCGCAAAGTTCAGGAACAAAACAATTTACTATTCCCGCGTAACCCGGCGGCCCGTTTTCGGGTCAAAAAGATGCGCTTTCTCGAGGGTAATTCCGAACTGAACGCGCTGGCCGTCCCTAGCTTGGTCACTGCAGCGTAAGGTCTTGGCGATCAGGGCGTGGGCGCCGGTCTGCAGGTAAAGATCGGTCTCGAAACCCCGAATCTCGACCCGCTCGATCAAAGCCCGGAACCCCGGTTCGGCGCCGATCTCGACATTTTCCGGATGGAATCCAAGCACGACCGGTTTGCCGACAAAATCTTTCGCTTCGGAATATCGGTCGGACGCGAGCGGGACCGCGATCGTTCCGTCACTAGCTTCGGAAAAAACCAGCGCATTCCGTTCCGGCTTCAGTGTGCCCGCAATGAGATTCATTGGCGGATCGCCAAAAAACCTGGCGACTGAGAGGTTCGCCGGTGCGTCGTAGATGTGTTGCGCCGGACCGTCTTGCTGAACCACGCCATCAATCAAAACCACCGTTCGTTCGGCCAACGCGAGCGCTTCCGATGGATCGGTCGTCGCGTAAAGGATCGTCGCCGAAGATCGGCGACACAATTTCACGATCTCTGCGCGACCGCGCCGGGCAGCTGCCGGTTCAAGGTCGGCGAATGGTGCGTCGAAGAGATACATCTTCGGCTGGCGCACCATTGCCCGGGCAAGCGCGACAAATCGTCGTTGCCCGGCCGAAAGCGATTCCGCGTTTGTCTCTAACTGCGCCTCAATGCCAAGTGCAGCCGCGACGCTCGCAATCCGTTTCCTGATTTCCGTGTCGGTAAAATTTTTCCGCCGCAATCCGCTCGCAAGATTTTCGAAAACCGTCAGTCCGGGATAAGGCGCGTAATTGTGCGCGACGAAGGCTACGTCGCGGTCCTTCGGAGCAACCTCGTCGATTCGACGGCCGTCGAACAAGATTTCGCCCTCCGAAATATCCTCCAAGCCCACGATCAGCCGGACAATCGCGGAGATTTCGGAACCGGCGGGACCCGTCAGCACCACGAATTCTCGATCGCCCACCACGAGATCCAGAGCGGTTTCGACCGCGTTACCCCTGACTTTTTTGAGCGTGATGCTGGCCATGGTTTAAACGAAAGGCAGATCCACCACCTCGACGGCAACGTCGCCGGCCTTAAGATTCGTGCCGGCGCTATTGTAACCACGCTTCACGTATCCGAGCGCGATTTCCTTCCCGAGACGTGTACTTTTTGTCGTGCTCGTAATCCAACCGAGATCTTTCGCCGGATCGCTCTCGCTCGTGAGATGCACTCCCGTTTGCAACGCCGCGCCGGAAAGCGAAACGAGACCACACAGGCTCTTGTTGCGCTGCCCGGACATCTTCATCCGGGAAACGACTTCCTGCCCGATATAGCAACCCTTCGCGTAATCAATCGACGATTGCTCGAGGTTCGCTTCGACCGGGATGATCTCGCTCGTCAGTTCGCGTCCCCAACCCGGAATTCCCTGCTCGATCCGAATTACTTCGGCGCACGCATCATCGCAAAAAGCAAAATTGCTCGTTAGTTGCCCGTGAATTTGCGGCGCATTCTCCTTTGCAGACCAAACGTCCCAGCCGGCGAATCCGAAGCGATTTGCAACCACGGTTCGCGTCGAATCGGTGATCGTTGGCTGCGATCTGTCGATGAGATGGAAAATCGAAAATCTTTCCGTGAGGTCTTCGGTCTCCACATCGTCCGCGATGATGTAGCGATCGAGTCGGGCGGGCAGCTCCTCACGCAGTTCCGGATCGGCATCCAGCAGAAAACCGCCGCTCTCTTTCGAAACGAAAACGTGCGCACTCAATTTACCCTTCGCGTTGAGGATCGACGCCTGGATCGCCGCGCTCTCGCTTGCTTTGCCGAGATCGTTTGTGATCTGTCCGTTCAGAAATCGAAAGGCATCGGCGCCGGTCAGGCGTAATTTGACTCGCGCCGACAAATCGACAAAACAGGAGCGCTCCAAACTGGAAGCTGTCGTCATTCGAGCCGACGAACAGGCTTACTCGTCACTCTGCCGTCGCCAGAAGCCGCCCCACAATCCGCGAGGCTCTTCGGTTTCTTCTTCCTTCGCCGGCGTTGGGAACTTGAGAATCGTATCTTCCTTCGGCGCATCGGGGGTCGGCTCTTTCGGCGCCGGAGCGGGGGCTGGTTCCGCTGGCGTCGGCGCTGGCGCAACATTGGTGTGACCTGCCACTTCCTGCGCAGCCGGCTCAGCCGCAGGCGCCGGCACGACTTCACCCATCGCTTTCGCTTCGGAAGGAACTTCAGCCGTCGTCTCTACCGCGACCGGTACCGGGGCTGCCGCAGTTTCCGTGGTTTTCGTTTCGTCGATTCCGGCCAGGCGCGGCTGGTCTTCTTCGCCGTTCGAGGGCGCGCCGATCGGGCCGCCCGCCGGGAAATATTGGCGGAACAACGATGAGTAATCCGCATCTCCCCGCCCCTGCCGCATCTCCTCTGTCAACCCGTGGCGCGATGCATCCGTCGCGCCGAACTCGATTCCGAAATTTCTGGCCAGCCGCGTTGCGATCACGACGTCCTTCAACATGTGCTTCACCGAAAAATGCGGCTCGAAATTTCCTTCCATCATCATCGGCAACTTCATGTCGAGCGTCGCGGAGTTACTGCCATTGTTCTTCATCGCCGCGGCGAATTTTTCGGCGGACAAACCGGATTTGGAAATCAGGGCCAGCGCTTCCGCTGCCGCCTGCACACTGGCCGCCGTGACCATGTTGGTCGCCACTTTTACCGTCGTGGCGTCGCCTACTTTGCCGATCTCGATGATCTCCTTGCTGCTCGCTTCCAGGATCGGGCGCGCTCGCTGGATCGCCGCTTCATCGCCGCCAACGTAATAAACCAGCTCGCCCTTTTCCGCAGCGTTCTTGCTCCCGGTGAACGGACAATCGAGAAGCTGTGCGCCACGTCGCTCGGCCATTTCCGCCGCTGCGCGCATCGTATCCGGCGATACCGTGCAATGGGCCATAATGATGTGGCTCGACGTCAGGTTCGGAGTCATCCGCTGCATCATCGCGAGCAGTGCGTCGTCATCCGCGACGAAGATCTGGACGTAATCGCAAAGCTCCGCGACCTCGGCGGGCGAGCCGACGAAATTGGGCACCGGCCGCGGCGTTCGGTTCCAAACGAAGACGTGAAACCCGCGCTCCCGCAAATTGCTCACGACCCGCTGGCCGATAATGCCAAGGCCCAGAACTCCAATATTTTTCCGTGTCCGACTCGCCATTTTTAAATCGTTTCGTGGGGTTCGCCCGCATTTTACCCGCGCGCCCGTTGAAAATCACGGCAAACCTCCGGCGGCGCAATACCCAAATTCCGTGGCCTATTTGGAGGCGAACTCGGAAAGAAAATGGCAGGCGACGGCGCCGGTGATCCGCAAGCTATCGGCGCTCAGCTTGTCGATCGTGTCGTCGGGGGTGTGCCATGGCGGATAATCGAAATCGATCAGGTCGATCACGGGAATCCCGATTTCGTTCAGCGGGGTGTGATCGTCGGTCATGTCGCGATCAAAGTAAGTGAAATTTTTCCGGACATTCAACGCCTCAGCCGAAGCGAAAATGCCGCGAGCCAACTCGGCCGGCGAATCCGGCGGCAGAGTGATGGTAAGCGATTTGTCGCCGACCATGTCCAAGAGGATTCCGCCGCGGAACTGTTTCGCCTTGTTCTCCGCCGCGAGCTGTTTTGCAAAGTAGCGGCTGCCGAAAAGACCGTCGGTATCGGTGAAGGCCACGTAGGCTTCTTCGCCATCGAAGAACACCAGTTCGACGTTCTTAGCCAAATCGGGACGCTCGGCTAAGACGCGCGCCAGCTCCACGAGGACGCCGGTGCTGGATCCACCGTCGTTCGCGCCGACGAAACGCGCGTTGTCGAAAGTCTTCGTGTCGTAATGCGAGCAAGCGAGGAATGACGGAATCGCCTGGTTGCCGAAGGTCGCGATCAAGTTCACGAATTGCACTTTCCCGCGCGGCGTGTCGTCGGAAAAACTCTGGCGCTCGACTTTCCAGCCGGACGTTTCGAGTTGCTTGATCAAATACGCTCTCGTTTTTTCAATCGCCTCCGTGCCCGGCGGCCGCGGGCCGAAGTCCACCATGGCCTGGACATGCGCGAGCGCTTCGTCGCCGGAAAAATCTTCCCAGATTTTCTTCTGACTATTGCGCGAGGACTCGGACGTCGCGCGATCGCAGCCGGCCAGAATGGCCAGCGCGAGAATGGCCGCGGCGAATCTACTGCTCGCGCAAACCCAGCGCGCCGAGGACGCGTTGGAGATCGTCGTTGCCATAATATTCAATCTCGATCCGGCCGCGTTTCTCGCCGTGATGAATCAACACCCGGGTGCCGAGATGTTCCTGCAATCGGTTCTGCAGATCGTCGATCGCCGCGGAGGTGGCGGCGGCCTGCCGGCGCCGTCGTGGGCGCGTGCCGCCGAGTTGTCGCGCGACGAGCCGCTCGGTCGCCCGAACCGTTGCGCTCCGCCGCAGGATCGTCTCGGTGACGGCGCGTTGTTCCTCCGGCTCTTTCAACGCGAGAAGGGCCTTCGCGTGACCAACCGAAAGCAAGCCCTGGATGAGCCAGGCCTGGACTTGCTCATGCAAATCGAGAAGGCGCATCGAGTTTGCCACGGCAGCGCGGCTCCGGCCGACCTTTTGCGCGATGTCTTCCTGCCGCATTCCAAATTCGTTCGAGAGTCGCGCGTAAGCCTGTGCTTCTTCGATCGGGTTCAGGTCCGCGCGTTGCAGGTTCTCGATGAGCGACAACTCGAGAACTTCGAGATCGGTTGCGGTGCGAACGATGATGGGCACTTGCGCCAGCCCTGCTTCCTGCGCGGCGCGCCACCGGCGTTCGCCGGCAATCAATTCATGGCGGCCGGCAATACTCCGCACCACGAGTGGCTGAATGATTCCGTGCTGCCGAATCGATTCCACCAACTCGGCCAACGCGTCTCGCGCAAAATCTTTGCGCGGCTGGAACGGACTCGGCACGATCGTCGTCAGATCGACGCGCTGAATTTTTTCCCCCGGTTCAGCTTCGAGCCGAATACCGGCGGGCCGCGTGCTGATCAGCGCGCTGAGACCTTTGCCGAGAGCCGACTTCGCCATGGGTTGGAGGTTATCGGTTCGCGTTCCCCGACGCAAACAGCATTGGTAGGGCGAGACTCTGTCGAGCCGCAGTGCTAACGTGCCCAATGCACAATGGCGTCTTCACTCTCGGTCATTCACCCGATCCGGATGACGCGTTCATGTTTTACGCGATGGCGGAAAACAAGATCGATCTGCGCGGTTATCGTTTCGAACATCGGCTCGAGGACATCCAGACCTTGAACGAACGCGCACTCCGCGGTGAGCTCCACATTTCCGCGATCTCGATTCATGCTTTCGCTTACGTGAGCGATCGGTATGCGCTGCTCCCCTGTGGCGCGAGCATGGGCGACGGCTACGGGCCCATGGTCGTTGCGATGGATGGCGGAGAATTTGATTCCGATGAGGCAATTCGCTCCTTTCTGGGCGGCCGGAAAATCGCGATCCCGGGCCGAATGACGAGCGCCTATCTCGCGTTGCGACTTTACCTGGGCGACTTCGAGCACGTTATCGTGCCGTTCGATCAGATATTCGACACGGTGAAAAGCGGCGGCGCCAATGCCGGGCTGATCATTCACGAAGGCCAGCTCACCTATGCGAAGGCCGGATTCACAAAGGTCGTGGATCTCGGCGAATGGTGGAAGCGCGAGACAAGCCTGCCTTTGCCGTTAGGTGGAAACGTTTTGCGCAAAGACATTCCGCCGGACGTGCAACGCGACCTGCTCGCGATAATGCGCGAGAGCATCGATTACGGTCTGGCGCATCGCGAGGAAGCGGTGCGGCATTCGATGCCGTACGCGCGCGATATGGACACGAACCTGGCCGGAAAATTCATCAGCATGTACGTGAACGATTTCACGCGCGATTACGGCGACAGCGGTCGGGAGGCCATTCGTAAATTTCTCAACCGAGCAGCCGACGCCGGTTATATCGCCAAGACGCCGGCGATAGAATTCGTCGGGTAACTACTTCTTCGGCTTCGGCGAGGGCTTGGCCGTTTCCTTTGCGAACGTCTTCACCCGCTCCAGCTCCTGCTTGAAGCCGCTCGCAAAATCGTGAGTGCCGTACTCGAAAAGCACGACAAAACAAAATGTGAAAAACACAAAAAGAACGAGCCAGAAAAGGCCGCGAAGAAGCGACATGGTTGGATGGTAACTTACGGGTTAGCACAGGTCAACGGAGCGGAACTTATGCCAAAACTTCCCGTTTGAACGAGAGGATGAAACTGCCATTCTGTCCGAGCCATGCGCGTGCCTTTACTCGACCTCAGTGAACAATACGCCGCGCTCGCCGAGCCGATTCGGGCCGCGGTCGATGAGGTCCTTGCGACGCAAAATTTCATCCTGGGCCCGAAAGTGGAGGCGTTCGAGACAGCGATCGCCGAATATTGCGATTCGCCGCACGCGATTGGAGTTTCGTCGGGAACGGATGCCCTTCTCGCCGTTTTCACGGCGATGGGCCTCGGCCCCGGCGACGCCGTCCTGACCAGCGATTATTCGTTCTTCGCCAGCGGCAGCTGTGTCTCGCGCGTTGGGGCGACGCCTGTCTTCATCGACATCGATCCGCTCACCTACAACATTTCGCCCGCCGCACTGGAAGCGTACCTCACTGGATCGTGCCGGCTGGATGACGACGGAATTCTCCGCACGCCGAAAGGCGATCGCGTCCGCGCGATTGTTCCCGTTCATCTTTACGGACTTTGCTGCGACATGGACGCAGTGCTCGCCATTGCCAGCCGCTTTAAGCTGGAAGTGATCGAAGATGCGGCGCAGGCGCTCGGCGCTGAGTATCCGTTGGGACACGGCAAAGCGAAGGCTGGAACAATCGGTGAGGTGGGAACCTTTAGCTTTTATCCTTCAAAGAATCTCGGCGCCGCCGGCGATGCCGGGATGATCGTTTGCCGCGACGAGGCGTTCGCAAAGCGTGTCCGCGTTTGCCGACAACACGGGATGGAGCCGCGTTATTATCATCATTTCATTGGCGGCAATTTTCGGCTCGATGAAATCCAGGCCGCGATCCTCGCCGTCAAGCTGCCGCATTTGGACGAATGGTCGGCTGCCCGGCGCCGCGTGGCAGACATTTACGGCGACGAGTTTCGCCGTCTTGGTTTGACGGAGCGCGTTACCCTGCCAGCCGAACCGTATCGCGCCCGCGGCCTAACGAATCATCACATCTATCATCAATATGTCGTGCGCGTCCCGAAAAGAGATGCGTTGCGCGAACATCTGACAAAGAAAGAGATCGCCACCGCGATCTACTACCCGCTCGCTCTCCATGAACAGGAATGCTTTCGCGATCTCGGATATCAAGGCGGCGATTTTCCAGAGGCCGAACGCGCCGCGCGTGAGACATTGGCGCTGCCGATCTATCCCGAGTTGTCCGCTGAACAACAGCGCTACGTCACCGAATCGATCGCGGAATTCTTCTAATCAAGGAAGGGCGCTTTCCAAACCGCCCATCTCCAAGACGGCGGTTTGGAAACCGCCGCTCCTTGGGGACGGCAGAGCCGCCAAAGCACTTGCGGCCAACCTCGCCCGAGCCTATATCAACGCTCGCCGTTGCCGGCAAACCGGGTAGGTACCGAAGTGGCCAAACGGGGCGGACTGTAAATCCGCTGGCTTACGCCTTCAGTGGTTCGAATCCACTCCTGCCCAGTTTTTCTTAACGCTTCTTTTTCCCGCCGCGCTTCTTCTTGGAACCGCCGCGCTTGGCCTTCGATTTTTTTCCGCCCTTTTTGCTGCGGCTTGGTTTCTTTGCCCGCGATGAGGATTTCTTCCCGCGCGTGCTGCGCGCCTTCGACTTGCGACGAGCCGACTTCGCCGATGACTTCGATTTCTTGGCGGCCTTCTTGCGACTCTTCTTCGCGCCGCCAGCCTTGCGCCGCTTTTTAGAACCGGATGCCGCTTTCTTGCTCGCGACTTTGGCAGCTCGTTTCGCAGGTTTCGGTTTCCGCGCCACAGCCTTGACCGCTTTCTTCACCCGCGCCGGCGTTGGAGAAGCGGCACTCCTGCCGACGGCGGCGCCAATCACGCCTCCAACGACAGCGCCCACGGGACCAGCAATGCTGCCAAGGACAGCGCCGGTGGCGGCGCCGGCAGCCTCTTTCGAGATTGGCGGGATCTGAATGTTTTCGGAAGATGTGCTCTCGCTCGATTGTTGGTTTTCTTCGTCGGCCATAAGATAGTCTCCTTTGCGCAGTTGGATTTGATTGTATTTCGGATGGCGCGGCACTTTTAGCCGCACGATTCGAACAAATTAATCCGGGTCAAGCGGCGGGAAGAGAACGTTCTCGCGCTCCACGGAAGCGCCCCGACTCAGGAAAAAATCGCGGAGCTCGGGTGTGTAAAATTCCTTATTTGGACCGGCGGGATTGAGGCCGAGAAAAACCCCACCGCCCGGATTGAGATGGCGTTTCAGGTCGTCGAGGAAGAAAGCCCATTCTTTCGGGCCCCACCACCAATCCTGTTTGCTGATCCGGTTGAAATCGATCGAGAACGCGGTGACGAGATCGAACTTCCGGCCGAGATCTGGAAGCGGCTCGAAGGGGCGGATCGTCCAGACCCGTCGTTCGATTTGAAACAGATCGAGTAACTGGGTAAAGAGCGGGAACTCATCAATGTCCAGCCCGAGACACTGGTGGCCGAGTTGTTCGAGAACGAAAAGGAAGAACCCGCCGCCGCAGCCAAGATCGAGGACCGATTTCGGCGGGCAGCGATGAAGCTTCAGGTCCTGAGCCCGGATGATGTTCAGGCGCAGCCAACGCCGGACATCGGCGTATTTCGCGTAATGCTCTTTCGAGCCGGCGTATTGCGCCTGGATCGCCGCCAGCTTCGCCCGATCAATGCGACGATAGATCGGCTCGAGCGGAATCGGATGGGTGATCCGTTCCGCTCGACGCCACGCGCGCCGATACGTCAACGGCTGGACGAGCTTCGCGATCTTATGGGAAAACTTCATCCCATAGGGCGGGTCGCGGCAGTGCGACCGCGCCCTGCCAGAATCGAGTGAGGAACGAGCGACTAACTAACGGCCGCGACGCTGATTTCCGCCGCCATCGCGACGTCCACCACCGTAGCCACCACCGCCGCCGCCGTATCCGCCACCGCCGTATCCGCCGCCGCCACCGCCATAACCGCCGCCTCGGCCACCGCCGCCCGGCGCACGCGGTTCGCGTGGACGCGCTTCGTTGACGGTCAACGGCCGGCCTTCGACGGTCTTGCCATTGAACTCGGTGATCGCCTTCGCCGCGTCGGCCTCGCTCGTCATCGTGACGAAAGCAAACCCGCGCGATTTACCGGTGAACTTGTCCTGCATCAGCGTGACTTCCTGAACAGGGCCGACGCCGGCGAACATGTCCTGGAGGTCGGTTTCGGTGGTGTTGAAGGAAAGATTTCCTACGTATAATTTAGTACCCATCTGAGTTAACTGAGGAAAACGCCGCCAGGCCACTGTTCCCGCTCATCGGATTTCAAATCGCCACTGAAAAACTCAACTGACAATCTACCAACGCACCGAGCTTCCGTTTTCTTTTCGGCGTGATTAGTAGAGGCTTTTCCCGGCGAAAGCAACTAGATTCGAGGCCGGCTTCTCCCTCGTGAAAATGGCTGATTTTCCATCATCTTCAGATTCCAGAACCGGCGCCCGCGTGGCGGTCGTGGCCGCCGGCATTGTGAGCCCGCTTGGGTTCGGCCTGGATGAGACGCTTCGGTCGTTGCGCGATGGAAAAGATTGTGTGACGCCCGTCACGGCTTTCCCGGTCGATCGCTGCCGGTGCAAGACAGCCGGCCAGGTTGCCAACGGGCCCTTGGCTGAAGCGAATCGATTCAACGCGCATCCGGAACGGCTGCATCGCGTCGCGCGAATGATGATCCTGGCGATGAAACAGGCCCTGGATCAGGCCGGCGATTTCCAACCGGAGCTTACCGTCGTCGGCACCACCAGCGGGGGGATGACGTTCGGCGAACAATATTATCGTGGGCTTACGGCGAACGGTGGTTCGAACGGTCACGCGCCGACGTTGATCGCCAATTACACGCCGCAAAAACCGGTGATGGACGCGCAGGAAGCGTTCGGGATCGGCGCGCCCTGCCAGATCATCGCGAACGCCTGTGCGTCGGGAACGAACGCGATCGGTCATGCCTTAAACTGCGTGAGATCCGGCCGGTATCAGCGCGTTCTGACTGGCGGCTACGACGCGATCTCGGAACTCGTGTTCGTCGGGTTCGATTCGCTCCAGGCGGCGACACCGGAGCGTTGCCGGCCCTTCGATCGCGAACGCACGGGTCTCGTTCTCGGTGAAGGCGCGGCGATCATTGCCCTGGAAAACTTCGAATCGGCGCAGAAGCGTGGCGCGACGATTCTAGCGGAGATCATCGGCTACGGAATTTCTACCGACAATTTTCACCTCACCCAACCCAATCCTTCTGGCATCGGTCCGCGCCAGGCGATGGAGGGCGCGCTGAAGAGCGCCGGCATCCAGGCGAGCGAGATCGATTACATCAACGCGCACGGAACCGCTACGCAGTTCAACGACGCGTCGGAAGGCAAAGCGATCGCAGAACTTTTCAACGGAGTTCCGGTTAGCTCCACCAAAGGAATGATGGGCCACTCGTTAGGCGCGGCCGGCGCGATCGAGGCGGTCATCAGCCTGCTCGCGCTGCAACACCAGCTCCTGCCTCCCAACATCAACTTTCGCGAAGGCGATGCGGGCCTTCCTTTGAACATTGTCGCGAACGAATCAAGAAGCGGCGCTGTTCGCACGGTGCTCTCAAATTCGTTCGGGTTCGGCGGCACCAACGCCTCCGTCATTCTGCGGTCAGCGGCCGCATGAGCTTGCGCATCGCGGGCATGGGTTGGGTCACACCGCTGGGGAGCGGCGTCGAGGAAGTCTGGCAGCGTTTGTTGAATGGCGAGACGGCAGTCGCCGAATCGCTCTCCAGTCCGCTCGGTCGCGATTACCCGGTCTTCCGCGTTCCCGCCTCGGCGTTGGCGAAGGCGCCCGCCCATCCGCGGCTGCGACGTTCCAGCGCCATCTCGCGCTTCGCGGCGATTGCCGGGGTCGAAGCGCTGGCTAATGCGAACCTCAAACTCGATGCAGACACCGCGAAACGAACCGCGCTCATTTTTGCCATCTCAAACGGCGGCGTGATCTACACGAAACGTTTTTATCACGACATCGTCGAGTCCGGCGCACAAGCCGCCAGTCCGCTTCTTTTTCCCGAAACGGTTTTTAACGCACCCGCGAGCCATCTCGCCGCCATGCTCGGAATTACCGGCGCCAGCTACACGCTCGTTGGCGACGGCGCCGTGGGAACGCTCGCTCTGAAAATGGCGGAAGACCTCATGGCCGACGACGCCTTCGATTATTGTCTCGTCGTTGGTGCCGAAGAAGCCGACTGGCTGTTGTGCGACGCCTATCGCAAATGGCGCCTGCTCCGTGCCGCGCCACCCATCGAGCCATTTCAGGAACCACCGCGCGGCACGATTCTCAGTGAAGGCGCCGGTGCTGTCCTTATCAGCCGCGAGGGCCCGATCCGGATCGAAAAAATCTCCGGCGGCACGAATTTCCAAAAGCAGCGGGAAGCGTCCAATGCGGTCGAAAAAGTATTCGCCGAATTATGCGCGGCGCCGCCAAATCTCGTCGCGGCGAGCGCGAACGGAACTTTCATCGACGGCGCCGAACAGAAGGCGATCCAAAAACATTCGCCAAATGGCCGGGTTTATACGGTGAAGGCAGCGCTCGGCGAAAGCGTCGGCGCCAGCAGTCTATGGCAAACCATTGCAGCCGTGCAGGCCTTGCTCGCCCAACAACTGCCAAGAGCGGCTGGGATTCCGGTCTTGGAAAGCGCTGTCATCTCAACCTGCGGCCTAAACCAGCAAGTCGCAGGACTTCGGCTGAGCGTAGCATCGAAATGATCAGCGCTGTAGCCGCGGCGCTCTGTCGCCGTGTCTGCCAACGTCAGATCTCGATTTCTAGCTCACTCGTCATCGCTTCGTAATGCCGAGATTCACAGACAGACCCCTTCTCCTCCCCCTTCTTATGTCAATAGTGAGGACTGGGCTTGCCCTGGTTCTTCGGACAGTGAATTAGGGATCAATTTGTAGGTTGGTTTAGTTGGGATTCAAAAGCGATCGGACTTTGATAAGCAAGACTGGAGTGGAGTCTGGTGCGGTTAGAGAAGGTTTCAATGTAATTGAAGACAGCGGAGCGTGCTTCGGTGAGGGTCGCGAAGCGTTGGTGGTAGACGACTTCGTATTTGAGGCTGCTCCAGAAGGATTCGATGAAGGCATTGTCGTAGCAGTTGCCTTTGCGACTCATGGAAGCGATGAGGCCGTGCTGAGCCAGGACCTGCCGGTAAGCGGCGCTGGCAAACTGCATGCCGCGATCAGAGAGGCAGGATAGGGGTCAGAGCTTCATATCGTAAACTGTTGACGGGGAGCTGAGGGTTTTGGTTAGGAGACAGGGGAACAGGGGTCAGAGCTAACTTATTGACACAAGATTAGGGATTGGGCAGTCTGAGCGGCATGCCCCGGCCCCTCCGGATCGAGTACAGCGCATCCCTGCCGCCAAATAAGACAGTCGTCCAAAAAGAAAATCTGCCGGTCGCGACGCCTTCCCGTTCTGCCGAATCAACGCTGGATTTTCATGAGGCATTGCGGCTCGCAAAGAAGACAGCTCGTTCGTCGAGCCTCAATGGAATTATAACGACCGCGAAACGAGTACGATTAACCTTTATCCCCATAAGTGGCGATAAGGTTGTCTTAGTTGATTTCCGCGCAGGAATCGATTCCGCGGAAGGCATTTTGACTTACATAGTTGTCGCGAACGGGTCAGTCATCAGTCCGGTTCTGTGTCGATAAGATGAGAAGTCACGGTCGCCCTAGATCATTGATCCTTCGTTGTGCGCTGCTTTGCCTCGCCATGGTGACACATTTGCGCGCAAGCACATCCGAGGGCTTTGGTGGAGATGATGTGATGTTGAGAACTTTTATTGGTGAAGCGAGCTTTGGTGACCGAGATGTATGGAATGAAGAGAGCGAACTGCCACTCAAAGCGCATACTATCGGTGAAATCGCAAGGGGGTATCTTGCGAAACGGCTACAAGCGCAGCCCGGGGATCTCCTTATCAGTGCCGTGGCTGTTGACCGCTTCGCCCATACTAAGTATTGGTTTTTTGAGGTCTCGCTGTTTAGAGGTAATGATCAAAGCCGCAAAACTTTAACTGTGCTGGTTAGACTAAACGGAGACATTATACCGTTCACATCCGACAACGGCCGTCATTAGACGGGCGCATGGAATCGGAATTATGTTGCGATCTGGGAAGTCCCGTTCCCGGCTTTTAGGTCACCACATCGGACTCGTTTTTTCGTCAGGGATTCGTTAGCTTTCGCCGTGTGCTAGGATTTGTGCTAGAACAAACCGTTTTCTGCCCGTCATTCGTCGCGGGTGCAATTCGCTCAAAAGCCCTGCTTTTTTCCTCCGAACGCACCGTTGCATTTGAAATGAAAAGCGATGTCCTGAAATCGATGATTTCGCAATCCTAAGTCTGGCGCGTCTGCCAATTTTGCTACCCTGGCGTTTCCACAAGCTTAATCCGGCGTCGAAGTTCCGGCAAAGCGAGTGATCTTTGGAATCCCGTTGCGTTTAACCAGCTCGAATTCGACGTGGGAACGGCCCGCGCTCGTCGCGCCCTGCGCTGAATTCTGCAGTGAGTAACGCACCTCGCACGTGGCCGCCGCCCTGTTCCGCGATGAAGGTTGAAGCGAAACATCGCTGACGGAAAACGAACGGACAGGAAATGTCGCGAAGTATTGCCGGAGTTGTTCGCCGATGAAGGCCTTGTCCTTCCGTCCATAAGCGTAATAGTCGACGGTTTCGTCGAAGTAGCCGAGCACCTTGGCGACGTCGTCCTGTTCCATGTCGCGGTAGAGAGACTTGATGAATCCTTCTGCGCCCTCATTCTCGGAGACAGCCTTCGACGTTTTTGTCTCGCGCGAAGTTTCCGGCCGGGCCGAAGCGGGAGGAAGGCTCGGCGAAGTCGTCGCACTCGTCTGCGGCGGACTTGGCCGCATCCCCGATGAAGTGGGCGCGCTCCATCGAGTAAAATCCTTGTAGACCACCTCTTTTAACGAGCACTCTGCCGCGACCGCGCCCGGCGATAACGCCGTATCATCTTCGTAGATCTTTCCCTTCTCGATCGGTTGCCGCGTAGAATGGACGATGTTTGCCCACACGACTGTCGTTTCGACCAGGACCTCTCCGCGGGCATCGGTTTCCTTGAGATTGAGATGGACCTCATTGATCGGCTTGTCGGTATTCACCTTGATCTCGTAGGAAACGCTCGCCTTGCCTGGCGGCACTCCGCTCGAAAGCAACTCAACGGGCGGTTCGTCAGGACTAGCTGCCGCTGTTGCCAGGGGAAGTAACATTGCCGCTCCCGCAAATAACTGAATCAGCCGGGCCACACTCTTCATAGATCTCCTGGGTTAGTTAATCCGACGACCGGAAATCGTAACCGGCAGCGCTCCTTCTTGACAACTCTTTGCTTTCCATCAAGCGGCGACAAGGAGAGGTGAACTGCGGCGTAGGACTCCATCGGTTAGAATTTCAGCGCGCAGGCCGCCGCGGCCTTTGAGGAAATCTTCAGCGCCAGGGGCGATAGCGCGATTCATCCAGTAACAAGGCCGGCATTCGCCCGTGCCATAAAAACGCACGCCCTGCACTTCGAATTCCTGTCCGATCAGCGTATTCAGATCGATCCCGCGGGTTATCACGTTCCGACGAAGGGAAGATGTTGAGGCGTTTGGGATGTTGAGTGCGCGGCAGAGCTCCTCAAACACTTCAACAGCGAAGAAGGTGATTTGGCCTTTGTAGCTTTTCTTGTAGTCGAAAAAGCGATCGTCGCGAATGCCGCGGCCGGCAATACAATCGACGCTTTGCACTTCGATCGCCAAATGTTGGTCCGGTTCGCGGCCATGGTGACCAAAGAAGTTATGCCCGGCCGAAATATAGAGTTGGCGAATCTCCAGCGGCATGGCGTTATCCTGCGGCCGCGACCCGCGCGTTGCGTAAGAGTTCATCGACAGCTGCGCCCGGATCTGCAGACGGCTTGATCGAAATGACAAGGCTCTTGCTCGTTGGCGTGTTACTTCGGTCGGCAGTGCTATTGATGGGAACAAGCACGTTGGCCTCAGGAAAGTAAGTTGCAGTGCAACCGCGCGCGATCTGGATCGGCGCGACCATGAAATGCCGCGCGACTCGAGTCTCGCCGTTAAAATGACTGGTCAAGTCGACCAGTTGTCCCTGTTGCAGTCCGGCCGCTTTTATATCCTCCTCGTCCATAAAGATAACCCGGCGGCCGTTGTAGATGCCGCGATAACGATCATTCAGGCCGTAGATGGTGGTGTTGAACTGATCGTGACTGCGGACCGTCGTCATTAAATACTGTCCGGGCTCGGGCTTGAGAGGTTGCAACTCGGACACGATGAACTGTGCCTTACCAACCGGCGTGTCGAACTGTCGTTTGTCGCGCGCGTTGTTAGGCAGGTAGAAGATGTCCTTGAGTATCCTGACATTGAAATCCTCGAAGCCGGGAATCACATGATCGATGTGATCGCGGATCCGATCGTAGTTCGCGACAAGACCTTTCCAATCAACCTTGCTGCGACTTCCAAGCGTTGCCTCCGCGAGGCGACCAATGATTGCCGGCTCGCTCATCAGGTGATCGCTCGCTGGGTCGGCGTGACCGCGCGACGGACTGATGATCCCCATCGAGTCTTCGACGGTGACGAATTGCTCGCCCGTTTCCTGGCAGTCAATCTCAGATCGGCCGAGGCACGGCAGGATAAGCGCGATCTCCCCTGTGATAAGATGCGCCCTGTTTAGCTTCGTTGAGACATGCGCAGTGAGCCGGCATTTCTGCAGAGCCTCGGCCGTATATTCCGTGTCGGGAGTTGCCGCAAGAAAGTTACCGCCCATGCCGAGGAAGAACTGGATCCTGCCGTCGTGCATCTGCTTGATTGTTTCCACCGTGTCGGTGCCATGATCTGGCGGCGGCGTGAACTGAAACTCGGCGGCTAACTTATCCCTGAATGTATCAGTCATTCGCTCCCAGATGCCCATCGTGCGATCGCCTTGCACATTCGAATGTCCCCGCACCGGGCATGGTCCTGCCCCGGGCCGTCCGATATGTCCGCCAAGCAGGTGGAAGTTTACGATCTCCTGAATTGTAGCGACCGCGTTCTTGTGCTGGGTCAATCCCATCGCCCAGCACGTGATGATGGATCTGGAATCCATCGCGATGTTTGCCGCATGGCGAATCTGTTCGCGAGATAGGCCACTGGCTTCCGTGATTAGATCCCACGGTGTAGCGCGCAGATGCCTAACGAATGCTTCAAAGCCTGCCGTGTGTTGTTCGATAAACTCGCGGTCGAATACTGATCCCGGATTACGATCCTCCTCGTCGAGCATTTCCTTCATCATGCCGCGCATTACAGCCATGTCGCCGTTCAGGCGCACCGGCAGCCACAGATCACTTAGCGGTATCCCCTTATTGAACAGCATCCGGGCCGCGAACTTGAGCGGGTTGCGATAATCCTGCGGATTCGGATTCACGACCTCCATTAAACCTGGTTCCGGCATCGGATTGATCGCAATGATCTTGGCCCCGTTCTTCTTCGCGCGTTCCAGGTAGGTCATCATGCGGGGATGGTTCGTGCCGGGATTCTGGCCCATGATGATTATGCAATCAGTCACCTCGAAGTCGCCGAGTGTCACACAGCCTTTACCTACGCCAATACTTTGATTAAGCGCGGCGCCACTCGACTCGTGGCACATATTCGAGCAATCCGGAAGGTTGTTGGTGCCAAATTGCCGGGCGAACAGCTGATAAAGAAATGCTGCTTCATTACTCGTCCGGCCGCTGGTATAAAAGGCTGCCGCATTCGGCGTAGGTAACGCGTTTAGTTCGCGTGCCATGAGCGCGAATGCCTCGTCCCATTCTACCGCCTCATAATGCGTCGCACCTGGGTGCTTCACCATTGGGTGAACCAGTCGGCCTTGCAGCTCCAGCCAGTTATCGCTTTGTTTCTGTAAATCGACTATCGAATGCTCGCGGAAGAAATCCGGAGTTATCTTTTTCCTGGTCGCTTCACTCGTCAGCGCTTTGACCCCGTTCTCGCAAAATTCAAACACGTGCCGATCGTCGTCCGGGCTGGGCCAGGCGCAGCTCTGACAATCGAAGCCATCCTTTTTGTTGACCTTAAGCCAATCAGTTAGCCCGCGCGTCAACCCGGTTTCACGCATCGTAAAGCGCAGGCTTTCCGTTAAAGCCCGCATTCCTGCCGCGACGCGGTGCGGCTTGCGCAACTTCGATTGCCGCGACTCTTCAGGCGGCTCAGCTCCCGGCGTTGATTTCCTGCTCGCCATATGTGGCGAGTCGAACTTACACCGGCGTCAGCTTTTCAGCGAGCTATCGCGGCGTTTTGTAAGGCGGCTCGTCGGTAGCAATCGGAGTGGCTTGGGCCGGAGGATTGATCAGCATAAAGACGATCGCGGCTACGATGGCGGCGCCGAAATCGGCCAGCAAATAGATCCAGATGTTGCTCCAGCTCGAAAGCCCGAGCATCGAGATTCCGACAGCAACCGCGGGATTGAATGCGCCGCCGGAAATGTCGCCGACCGCGAACGCGCCGGTCATGACAGTCATGCCGATGGCCAGGCCGTAGAACGAATTGCCGGATGTTCCTTCGGCAGTCGCCGCATTAAGCACCACGTAAACGAGCGCGAAGGTGAAGAGAAACTCCGCCAGGAGCGCCGCGCCGACGTGAGGCGTCATGGGAGTAACCGCGACCCCAGCGCGCAGACATTTGCCCACGATCAAGGCCGCGACCGCTGCGCCGGCGATTTGCGCGATGATGTACGGCACCGCGTCCGTTGCCTTCACTTTGCCCCGGATTAGAACGCCAAGCGTCACGGCAGGATTGTAATGTCCGCCCGAGATGTGGCCTCCCGCGAACACCATCACCATCAGGGCAGCGCCGATCGCCAGAGGCGCAATCACCGCCGCGCCGGCGCCGATCACCGTACAGCCGATTGTCAAAACAAGGAAGAAAGTTCCAATAAATTCCGCGATGTACTTGTTCATGCCACAGTCTTAACCGAAAACATTTCGTCGAATCAAGCTACGAACCGCGACTCACTTTACGGAGTGACAAAACGCCGTTTTCGTTTGTGCGTTCGCCGCTCCAAGTTATCGTCCGCGCGAATGAAATTTTTCGCGGTTCGAATTTTTGTTTCGCTCATCGCCCTCAGTTCTTCCTGTTTCGCAGGGAACAGCGTCGTAAACCTGTCGCACTACGATCTGATGCGGGTCGATTTCGAAGGAATGAAACGCGAGGGCGTTATCGGCGTGATTCATGAGGCCACCTATCCGCGCTTCGATCGCGATTCGTATTACGGCACCCGCCAAACGGCCGCCACCCGCGCCGGGTTGCTCTGGGGCGCGTATCATTTTGGCGATGCGACCGATCCCATTCGCCAGGCGGAACATTTCCTGAAAGTCGTCGGCTCCAACTGGCGTGGACCTTCCGTCCAGCCGAGCGGCGTCCTTCTCGTGCTCGATTTCGAAAAGAACGGGCATTATCCCGGCGGCACCATGCGCGTCGATCAGGCCGCGCGTTTTGTCGAACGCATCAAACAGCGCACCGGAAAATATCCTGGCGTCTACGGCAGCGAGAATCGTCTCCGCGCCGTCATGAACGCACGCGGCGTCAGCGCGGCCGACAAGGCCGTTCTCGGAAACTGCTGGCTCTGGATCGCTAACTATCATTATCAGCCGACGGCCACTTCGCCCTGGAGTAACTGGCGTCTCTGGCAATACACCGGCGACGGCAAATGCGATTTGCGCCCGCGCTCCTCCTATCCCATTCGCGTCGCCAATATCGCCCGAGCCGAGCGCAATATTTTTCGCGGTAACAACGAAGCGCTCACCGCCTGGTGGCAGGATCACGCCTGGCTGCCGGCGGAATAGTGCTGTAGCGGCGGTCTATGACCGCCGAGATTCAATAGATAAAATGGACCACCAAACACGCGATCTCGTCGCCAAAGTCCCGCTGGTAACGCTCGGCTTCTGGATCATCAAAATTCTCGCGACCACCCTGGGCGAAACCGGAGGCGACGCCGTGACCATGTCATGGCTCGGGGAAACGACCGACGAAGCAAAGGGCACCGGCTATCTCATCGGCACCGCAATCTTCGGCGTTATTTTCATCGCCGCGGTCCTCGTCCAGATCAAAGCGAAAAAATTTCATCCATTCCTCTACTGGCTCACGATCGTGGCGACGACGACGGTGGGCACCACTCTGGCCGACTATTGCACCCGATCGCTCGGCATCGGCTACACCGGCGGTTCGACGATTTTGCTGGTCCTGGTAATCGCGTCGCTTCTGCTTTGGCGCTGGTCGACCGGAAGCATTTCCATCGAAACAGTGAGCACACCGAAGGTCGAAATGTTTTACTGGGTCACGATCATGTTCTCGCAGACGCTCGGCACGGCCCTCGGCGATTGGGTCGCCGACACCAACGACATGGGCTATCTCGGCGCCGCCGCGATTTTCGGCGGGTTACTTCTGGTGACCGCGCTTCTTTACTACTTCACCAGCATCTCGCACGTCATTCTCTTTTGGGCCGCTTTCATTTTGACGCGGCCCCTCGGAGCGGTCGTCGGCGATTTTCTTGATAAACCTCACACGGACGGCGGACTGGCGCTGAGCCGTTACACCGCCTCGCTCGCACTCCTTGTCGTGATCGTTGTCTTGATCCTGATCCTCCCACAAAGGCCCGCGTCAAAGGCCCACTGATCGGATTCAGAATACGAACTGCACGCCGGCGTATCCGATCAACGCCCGCGCTTCCCGCGAGCGCAGCTCATGGCCTAACGACCCGATAAAGATGCAGTGTTCGCTCAATTTCTGGCGAATGCCGAAGTTCACCGCCAGTTCGTCGTCGCTAAAATTCGTCCGGCTCGTTCCATGCAGCTCCGCCATCAGCGCCGCCGTCTTGCTCACATCGACCGCGACAACGATTCCATAAAGCCATTGCGCCGGCCCGATCGTGCCGATCAACGGTCCCCATTCAAGATCGAGATCGAATCCGGGAAATGCTCTGGCAAACTGTAATGGAATCTGGAAACGGGTTCCGTCTTCCGCCAGGCCGCGGCGCACCGACGACTGCGAGATGTTGAAAATTACTCGCGGGAACATCGACATCGTGACGCCCGTCTTTTGATCGTCAATGAAGCGCCACTTCACCGCCGCTTCGGTTCCGCCAAGTCCGCCGATCGTTCCGTGATCGCTCCGCTTGAGTATCACCGGACCACCTTGCAGCGTCAATTGGATGCGGTCGCCGACGCCGTAATTGATGTCGATCGCCGGCGCGTCGAAGGCCGTCTCCCCGGGACGATGCTCGAACGCGATCGCGAGATTGATCTCGAACTTTCCGTTGCCCGGCGTCCCCGGATCATCGGTGATCATCGGCGGCCCGCCCTGCGCGAAGACCCCGCTCGTGCCGAGCGCGCAAAATGCCAGCGCGCCGAACCACGCCCTCTTCAACTGGTCACTGGCCACTGATCACTGATCACTTCCCGTCGCCGGTCCGTAAACCAAAAGCTTCATTGTGTTGGGAATCATCTTCGGCCGGGTCGGGGACGCGCCAGGTGAAGGCGTCGCCGGCGGTTCGAATTGCGCCGACGGCAAATAGATCCGGTGCGTCTTCGGATCGACCGCCATCGTTCGCGCGCTCCGCTCGGTCTTGAGCGTCTGCACCAAAGTCAGCTTGTCTCCATCTTCTTTCGCGATCGTCGTCGTTCCTTCTCCGCACGATGCGAACGCGAGCTGCGTCGCGTCATCGAACGCGCAGCCATCCACGCCCGAGCCGATCGGCACACTCCCCACGACTTTTCCATTCGTCGTGTCGAGCATCTCCATCATCTTGTTGTGGCAGGTGGAGAACAACCGATGATGCGTCGCATCGAGCGCGATTCCGGTCGGTTCCGTTCCCGGCGCCAGCGGCCACCGCGTAACGACTTCGTGTTTGGCCGCGTCAATTACCGCCACCTCGCTTTTGTCCTCGAGATTGACGTAAATCTTGCCCGCCGCATCGTCGCTTACCGCAAACTCCGGCGCGCCGCCGAGCTGAACGGTCGCCACCACCTTTGTGTTCTTCGCGTCGATCACCGTCGCGGAATTTCCCTTATGATTGAAAATGTAGACCTCGCGGTGTTTCGCGTCGTAAGCGAATGCATCCGGACCATCGCCCGTGTCGATTTTCGAAGTTGTCTTCAACGTCGCGAGATCGACGACGCTGGATTTGTTTTCCCTGCCGTTGGTTGAAAATCCGCGTTGCATTTCCGGAACCGGAATGAATCCATGCACGCCCGGCGTGTCGGTGATCTCGCCCGCCACCGCGTTCTTCTCCAGGTCGACCACCACAACTTTCGTCGCGTGCGACAGGTAGAGCCGTTTGGCCGCCGAATCGACGGTCAGAATATCCCACCCGCCTTCGCCGCCGATTGTGATTTCGTTCAGGAATTTGTAAACATCGCCCGCCGCCGCGTTCTGCAGCGCGATCGCGCTGCCTACCATCAACACTGCCAGTCGTAATCGCATCCGGAACTGCTACGACGATTTTCGTCCAATGCTACTTCCGCAGATGTTTCGCCGACCGCCCGCGCAGCACGGCGAGGATCTCCGCGACGCAGCTAACCGCGATTTCTGCCGGTGAGTCCGCGCCGATATCGAGGCCGAGCGGTGCGTAAACGCGCGCCAGCTTCTCCTCCGATACGCCACGCTCCCGAAGTCGATCGAAGACGCTCAGCACTTTTCGCCGGCTCCCAATCATTCCGATGTAGCCGGCGCCGGTTTGTTCGATCGCTGCCGCCAGCGCTTCGCAATCGATCTCGTGATTGCGACTCACCATCACCAGGGCTTCGTCGCTTCGCCACGAACGCGAGGCGATGAAGTCGCGTGGCGCACAATCCGAAATCCCCACAACGGCCGGTGGAAGATCGGCGAGCAGTTCGGCGCGATCATCGACCACGGTGACGAACAGACCACACTCGGCCGCGAGCTTGGCGATGGCCCGCGCACAATGACCGGCGCCGACGAGATACAGCGCCTCGCCGCCGATCTGTGGTTCGATGAACACCGTCATTTCGCCGCCGCAGATCGCGCCGAACGAATCCGTCTCGCCTTCGCGCAGTGGATAAGTTTTCAGCAACGGCTTCTTCCTTTCCATCGCCGCCTGCGCTTCTGCGATCACGAGCGCTTCGAACTTCCCGCCACCGATCGTTCCGCTCGTCTTTCCATCCGCATAGACAAACATCTTCGAGCCGGCCGCGCGCGGGACCGAACCGGTCGTTGCGGCTACGGTAACTACCGCGAAAAGCTGGCGCGCATCTCCCATCACGCATCCCGCGTCACGATCGCCCTGATGTCGCCGTGCGGTTCGTCCGTCGGAACAAACAGTTCGTTGTTATTCTCCAGGCCGAACGGCGCCAGGTTGATGAGCAGGCAATGCTTGTTCGGCATCGCCAGATCAAGTTCTGAAATTTCCGGGCACGCGGCCAGCGCCGCTTCGCCCATCTGAAAAAGCGTCGTCTGCGCCGATGGACTGTAGTTGTTCGCGAAGACTTTCAGCATCGCGCTCAGGATCGCGTCGTTCGCGCGATTGTAATCGGCCGGTTGCTCTTTGAACGTCCACGTCGAGCTGAACGACGTCGCCAAAATCCGGTCGGCTGTTTCCGGCAGCGTCGTGAACTCGTCCTTCGGATAATTTTCAAACCCCGAGCCCGTTGATTTCAGAATAACCAGGTCGCGGATCCCCGATCGCACAGTCTTCGCCGTTCGGTCGCAAATCACCTGGGTAAACATTCGGGCTTCGCCTCCAGCCTTGAATGAATGCGGATGCGGCTTGTCATCCACCGCCAGTCGCTCCCAACGTCGCTCCGAGATTTCGATTTGCGCCTCGTGCACCTGCGGGTAACGCGACACGAAATGTTCGCCGAGAATGAGCCCGAACCGCTCGATCTCCGGCCCGAGATGCTGCCGCGCGAAGACGTTGATCGTGTTCTTGATCGTATCGGTCGGGACCACCTTCGTGTTGTCGCCGCTCGTGTAGGATGATTCGAAATCGCCTTTCAGTCGGGCGGCGACATCAAGGTCCTTCAAGGTATGCTCCGGCCCGTCGCGCAAGACTTTCAGGACCCGGACTCGGGCTTTGCCGTATTGATGACCAGTTAGCTTCGCCATTGCCTCCGACGATTAATTCATTTACTCCCACAAGGCGATGCCAAAGCTGGCCGAGTTGAATGCCATGGATCGCGTGGAATTTGTCCGCGTCGTCGGACCGGTCTTCGAGCATTCGCCCTGGGTCGCGGCGCGGACGGAAGCGCAGCGTCCGTTTTCTTCGCGCGAAACCCTCCACGCTGCCTTGGTTGCCACGGTCGAACAAGCCAGCGATGAAGAGAAGGTCTGTCTCATCCGCGCGCATCCTGATCTGATCGGCGACGGCGAGCTGACGGATGCCTCGAAAAGCGAACAAGCCAGCGCGGGCTTTCAGGACGCGACCGCGGAGGAAGTAAAACAGTTCCGCGAATTCAATCGCCAGTACCGAGAGCGTTTCGGATTTCCCTTCGTTATCTGCGCCCGATTGAATAAGAAGGAGGCGATCGCGCGCGCCTTTCCGGTCCGTCTGCGAAACTCGCGCGAAGAGGAAATCAAAACCGCTTTGCAGGAAATTTCGAGAATTGCCGAATTGCGTTTGAAGGATCTGATTAGCCCGTGAACCCGACCCTCAAGACTGTCATTCTGAGCCGCGCAGACGGCGAAGAATCCCTGACCATTTCCGCGCGCGAAGGACCCCGAAATGTTCAGAGATATTTCGCTTCGCTCAACATGACAGGAAAAAGGGAAGGGACTCTATGATCGCGCCGTCTCTTACTACTCACGTCCTGGATACGATGCGCGGTTGTCCCGCGGCGGGCATGACGATCGAGCTCTGGTCGGTCGACCAAACGAAGATGCTCAAGAGCGTGAAAACGAATTCCGATGGTCGGACGGATGCGCCGCTCCTTTCCGGCGAAGAAATGACCGCGGGAACCTACGAGCTGATCTTTTTCGTCGGCGATCATTTCGGCGAACGCCGTTTTCTCGATCGCGTTCCGGTCCGCTTCGTGATCTCGGACGCCGGTTCGAAATATCACGTGCCGCTGCTGGTTTCGCCGTGGTCTTACAGCACGTATCGCGGAAGCTAAAGTGAAGCTCCAAGCACCAACATCCAAGCTCCAGAGAAGCACCAAACACCAAGCACCAAAAATGGTTCGTCGCGCGGTCTTTGCTGTTTGGAGCTTGGAATTTCTCTGGAGCTTGGAGCTTGGTGCTTGGAGCTTATGAGCGCATCCGATGCGCGAGTCTCCGCGCCGGCTGGTCTCGTCGATCTCGCGGCGGAGCGCGTCGGCGGGAAAGCGCTGGTCGCGAACGACGAATTCTTCGCGGAAAAAGAAAACCTTCTCAAACCCGGCCGCGGAGTTTTCATCGCGGACAAGTACACCGACCGCGGCAAATGGATGGACGGTTGGGAAACGCGCCGGCGCCGAACCCCAGGTCACGATTGGTGCGTCGTGCAGCTCGGATTGCGCGGGATCATCAAGCAGGTCGACATCGATACGAACCATTTCCTCGGTAATCATCCGCCGTTCGCCTCGCTCGATGCCGTTTGTCTGGCGAACGGATTACCGAACGAGATCGACGCGCTTTCCTGGACACCGATCCTTGAGAAAATTTCTCTGAATCCCGGCTCACAAAATCTGTTCGCGATTTCGAACGACCAGACCTGGACTCATCTCCGGCTCAACATTTTTCCCGATGGCGGCGTCGCCCGGCTTCGTGTTTACGGCATCGTCGTTCCCGATTGGAGCAAGGTGAAACCGCGCGATGTCGTCGATCTGGCGGCGGTCGAGAACGGCGGCGTGCCGCTCGCCTGCAGCGACATGTTTTTTAGTTCGATGAACAACCTGATCATGCCGGGCCGTTCCGAGAACATGGGCGATGGCTGGGAAACGAAACGCCGTCGCGGTCCGGGCTACGATTGGATAATTCTCAAACTCGGGTTGCCCGGAACGATCCGAAAAATCGAGGTCGATACGAACCATTTCAAAGGAAACTATCCCGACACGTGCTCGATCGAAGGCTGCGTCGCGCCCGGCGCGTCGATTGAAGACCTCGCCGCGGCTCAGTGGCGCGAGATTCTGCCGAAAACAAAACTGCAAGCCGATACCCGCCATTTTTTCGAACGCGAACTTGTGCCGACCAAAGATTGCACTCACGTCCGGCTGAATATTTATCCCGATGGCGGCGTGAGCCGATTGCGCGTTTGGGCGACGCCGGCGCGATCCTCCTAAAAATGTCATCCTGAGCGAATGCGAAGGATCTCTGACTATTCGTCTTTTGCGGAATGGAGAAATGATCAGAGATCCTTCGCATTCGCTCAGGATGACAACATTTCTTAGAGGTCGTTGGAACGCATGAGCGATTTCGATTTGCTCGTTCGCGGTAACGAACAGGACATCGGGATTAGTGACGGAAAGTTTGTCGCGCTCGGAAGAAATTTGTCGGGCCCGGCGGAATTGGAAATCGATGCGCGCGGCCTGACAATTTTCCCGGGCGTCATCGACGCCCACGTTCATTTCAACGAGCCGGGCCGGACGGAATGGGAAGGCTTCGCCACTGGTTCGCGCGCGGCTGCGGCCGGCGGAACAACGACCGTGTTTGAGATGCCGTTGAACGCGCATCCGCCCACGACGAATCGCGAGAACTTCGAACTCAAACGCGCCGCCGCCGAAGCCAGCTCGCATGTTGATTTCGGCTTATGGGGTGGGCTCGTTCCTGGCAACCTGTCAGACTTGGAACCGCTCCGCGATTGCGGCGCGGTCGGTCTGAAAGCGTTCATGTGCAATAGCGGCATCAGCGATTTCGCGCACGTCGATATGCCGACCTTGCGCAACGGAATGAAACGCGCCGCCGAACTCGATCTCCTCGTCGCGGTCCACGCTGAATCTGAAGAAATAACGAGCGCGTTGACTGGCGCCGCTCGCGCCGCGGACGGGAATGGAATTCGCGACTACTTGAATTCGCGACCCATCGCCGCCGAGCTCGAGGCGATCCGCTGCGCGATCGATATTGCGGCGGAAACCGGCTGCCGGCTTCACATCGTTCATGTCAGCTGCGGAACCGGCGTTGCGCTTGTCGCCAAGGCTCGTGCGACCGGAATCGATGTGACCTGTGAGACTTGTCCGCATTACCTGGTGCTAACTGACGAGGACATGGAACGGCTTGGCGCTGTCGCCAAGTGCGCCCCGCCGCTGCGTTCGCCCGATGATCAACGCCAGCTGCGCGAGCGGCTGGGCGACATCACCACGGTCGGCTCCGACCATTCGCCTTCGCCGCCAGAAATGAAACAGCGCCAGAATTTCTTTGATGTCTGGGGCGGCATCTCCGGTTGCCAGCATCTGCTGCCGTTGCTGATCGATACCGGACTCCCGGCGACTGAGATTCGCCGCCTAACGAGTGGTGACGTGGTCTCGCGATTTCGGGTTTCAACCAAAGGCGCGATCGCGATTGGGAAAGACGCCGACTTCACCCTGGTTGATCTCAACGCAACCGAAGTCATCACCGCCGAATCCCTCCATTACCGTCACAAACAGAGCCCGTATCTCGGCCGCAGTGTTCGAAGCCGCGTTCGCCGCACATTTTTGCGCGGACAAACGATCTTCGAGGATGGTAAGTTCGCCGCCCGGCCAATGGGCAGATTGGTTAAGCCGGATCACGTCCCGAAATAGTCAGAGATCCTTCGCCTTCGCTCAGGATGACAGCATTAGGAATGAGGAATGCACCCGCTTCGGGCTCGCCTCGCCACCACTAATTCTGTCATCCTGAGCGCAAGCGAAGGATCTCTGACCATTTCCGCCCCCATGCGCGACCACAACTATTACGTCTATATCGTCACGAACAAACATCGCAGCACTCTTTACATTGGAATGACAAACGATCTCGAGCGCCGCATCGCCGAACATAAAAACGGCGAAACCGCAGGATTCACCCAACGCTTTCACCTGAACCGTCTCGTCTGGTTCGAGCACTTCCGCGACGTGAATGCAGCGATCGCCTGCGAAAAGAAACTCAAAGGCTGGCTGCGCTGCAAAAAAATCACACTGATCGAGAAGGAGAACCCGCGCTGGTTTGATTTGAGCGCCGATTGGGAGCAACAACCCCGGATCGATAATGGCTGGCCAAGTATGGAAGAAATGGCCAGAGATTCTTCTCCCGCTTGGCGGGATCAGAATGACAATCTTTAGAGGCGGCGACACGCCATGAGCGCACGACACAGCTTTGAGCCCGACGAAGTCGCGAAAATCACCGCGGCGCTGAGCGACGCGAACAAGGCGTTCATGCGCTATTACCCGGGCGAATCGAATCGCCGTCAGGCCGTCCACACGGTTTACGGCGGCGCCCATTTGTTCCGGGCGGACTCAGCCCAGAAGCTAGGGACAGTCGCCCTGCGCTCGCTCGACGAATATGCTCCGAATGCGAAAACGCTCGCCGGCGCGATCGGCATCGATGCCAGCGAAAAAATTTATGCGCGCATCGTCGAGAAGCTGCGCCGCGAAGCGGTCGAGGATTTCCGGCTCGATTTCGAAGACGGTTACGGCAATCGCCCCGACGAAGAAGAGGATGGTCACGCGGCTTCCGCGGCCGCCGAAGTAGCCCGCGGGCTTGCCGCTGGGACGCTCCCGCCCTTCATCGGGATTCGGATTAAGCCGCTGAACGAAGATCTGCGCGCCCGCAGCATTCGCACTCTCGACATTTTCATGACCGCGCTGCTGCGCGAGACTGCGGGCAAATTGCCCAACGGCTTCGTCATCACCGTGCCGAAAATTCAGTTGCCGGAACAAATGACGGCCGCCGTGCGCTTCTTCGAAATCCTCGAACAGAAAAACAATCTCGAGTCCGGCACATTGAAGATCGAACCGATGATCGAGACGCCGCAGGCAATCATCAATCGCGACGGCCGGCTCGGTTTACATTCGCTTGTCGATGCCGCGGAAGGACGCTGCGGCAGTATTCATTTCGGCGTCTACGATTACACGGCATCGTGCGGAATCACCGCCGCGCATCAGACGATGCGACATCCGGCGTGCGATTTTGCGCGGCAAGTCATGCTCGTCTCGATGGCCGGCACCGGCATTCATCTTTCCGATGGCGCAACGAACATTCTGCCCGTCGGCCCGCATCGCGCGAGCGAAGGCAAACCGCTGACCGACGATCAGCTCCGGCAAAATCGCGAGGCCGTTCACGCCGCCTGGCGGCTCGGGTTCGACGACAACATGCATTCGCTCCGGAACGGTTTCTTCCAGGGCTGGGACCTGCATCCGGCGCAGTTCGTCACCCGTTATGCCGCCGTTTACCATTTCTTTCTCGGGAGCCTCGAAAGCGCCTCGAACCGCTTGAAGACCTTCGTTGAGAAAGCCGCGCTCGCCTCACTCTTCGGCGACGTCTTCGATGACGCCGCGACCGGTCAGGGACTTCTCAACTTCTTCCTGCGCGGAATGGCGTGCGGCGCGATCACGGAAAAAGAAGCGCTCGCCACCGGTCTAAGTCTCGAGGAAATCCGCTCGCGTTCTTTCCTGAAAATCCTGCTCGGCCGGCGTCAGTCATGAGCCCCGCCTACAGCGCTGTCATTCTGAGCCGCGCAGACGGCGAAGAATCTCTGACTATTTCTGCGCGCTGGGAACTCCGGAAATGGTCAGAGATGTTTCTCCCGCGGTTGCGGGATCAACATGACAGTTCAATAAGGCGGCGATCGAAGCCTGAGAGGCGTCCGTCATGAGCGCGCTCGAATTTCGACTGAACGGCAAACCCGTCCGGGTCGATTCGGTTTCTCCCAACACGACGCTGCTCGAATGGCTGCGAACCAGCGGCCTGACCGGATCGAAGGAAGGTTGCGCCGAGGGCGATTGTGGAGCGTGCTCGGTTGCGATCGTCGATCGCGATGCGCGCGGCAAGCGTTGCTATCGCGCCATTAACAGTTGTCTCGTGCCGCTCCCGCTCATGGCCGGTCGCGAGATCATTTCCGTGGAAGGCGTCGCGTGTTCGAAGACGCATCCGGTCCAAACCGCGATGGTCGAAAATTTCGGATCGCAATGCGGCTATTGCACGCCCGGCTTCATCATGTCGCTCTTCGAAGGCTATTATCGCAAGGACCTCAGGACCGCTGCGCAGCTCGACGAACAACTCTGCGGCAATCTTTGCCGTTGCACCGGATACCGCCCGATCCGCGATGCCGCCGCCGACGCGTTCGGGCAGCGCAACGGCCGCGATGACTTCGACGCGCAGCTCAAAAACGCGAAAGCGAAACTCAAAGCGGCGCGCTACAATTTCGCCGGCGAAACTTTTCTGCGCCCGGCTTCACTCGAGAAATTGTTCGCCGCGCTGGCGGGCTATCCGGACGCGCGACTTATCGCAGGCGCGACCGATCTCGGATTGGAGATCACGAAACGCTTCCAACGTTTTCCGACGTTGATTTCCATCGAGGCCATCGCGGAACTGAATGAGATCGATTCCTCCGACACTGAGTGGCGAATCGGTGCCGCGACGACTTTGACGAAGCTCGACGATCTCCTCGGCGCAGAGTTTCCCGAGATTCGCGAAATGCTTTCCGTCTTCGGTTCCCGCCAGATTCGCAATCGCGCCACGCTCGGCGGAAATCTTGTCACCGCCTCGCCCATCGGCGATTCCGCGCCGGTTCTTCTCGCTCTCGACGCAAACCTCGTGATTGCGTCGGCTACCGGCGAACGCGTCCTGCCCTTGGACGAATTCTTCGTCAGCTACCGCAAGACCGCGTTGCAGCCCGGCGAAATTCTGAAGTCGATCGTCATCCCGCGACCTCAACCGGGCATCCAAACGCGTCGTCGTTTCTACAAAGCTTCGAAACGCCGGGAGATGGACATCAGCACGGTCGCAGCCTGTTTTGCCGTAACGCTGGACGAAAGCGGAACGATCACGAAAGCGCGGCTGGCTTATGGCGGCGTCGCGGCCTTGCCCGTTCGCGCGAAGAAAGCAGAGCAGGCCCTCGTCGGAAAACGGTGGAGCGATTCTACGTGCGAAGAAGTCGTTCCGCTTCTCAAGAAGGAGTTTACTCCCATCTCCGATGTGCGCGGCAGCGCGGCTTACCGGCAGCAGTTGATCGCGAATCTGCTGCGGAAGTTTTTCGCGGACGATACGCCGGAGGCGCGGACGCGCGGAAGCGCATCCCTCCGGAGGGACATGCTTCCGCATGTCCAAAATTTTCCGCACGAAAGCGCGCACAAACACGTCACCGGCGAAGCAATTTATGTCGACGACACCGCTCAGTCGGAAATTATGCTCGAGGTCTGGCCGGTTTGTTCGCCGCATGCGCATGCGAAGATTTTGCGACGCGATGCTGCGGAGGCGCGACAGATGCCGGGCATCAGCGCGGTGTTACTCGCTGAAGACGTTCCAGGCCTGAACGACGTCGGCGCGGTCCGGCACGACGAAATTCTCCTCGCGGATAACGAGGTCCTTTATCACGGACACATCGTCGCGCTCGTTGTCGGCGAAACGCAGGAGCTTTGCCGCGCCGCCGCGGCGAAGGTGATCGTCGAATACGAGCCGCTTCCCCCCATCTTCACGATCGAGGAAGCAATCGAAGCCGGCAGTTTTCACAGCGACCCGCATTATATTAAACGCGGCAACGTATCGTCAGCACTCGGTAGCGCGCCGAAAACTCTCGAAGGCGAGCTGTCGTTCGGCGGCCAGGATCATTTTTATCTCGAGACGAACGCGGCCTGGGCAGAAGCCGGCGAAGACGGCACGGTCTTCATCAGCTCCTCGACGCAACATCCGTCCGAAGTGCAGCACATCGTCGCGCATTTGCTCGACCTGCCGATGCATAGTGTGGTGGTCGAATGCCCGCGGATGGGCGGCGGGTTCGGCGGAAAAGAAACGCAGGCCGCGATGCTGGCGTCGCTCGCCGCGCTTGCCGCGACAAGAACGAAACGCAAAGTCCGCGTTCGTTTCAATCGCGACCAGGACATGATGATCACCGGGAAACGCCATCCGTTTCTCGGGAAGTTTCGCGTCGGGTTTGATGAGCAGGGGATGTTGCTCGCCGCGAAGATCGATTTGTTCTCGAACGGCGGCTGGTCGCTCGATCTCTCCCGCGCTATCACGGACCGGGCGCTGTTTCATCTCGATAACGCCTACTACATCCCGAACGTCGAGTTCAGCGGGCGCGTCGCGAAAACGAATCTCGCGTCGAACACCGCTTTTCGCGGATTCGGCGGGCCGCAGGGAATGCTCGTCATCGAAGAAATCATCGACCGCGTCGCGCGCGCGACCGGGCTGGCGCCGGAAGTTGTCCGCGCCCGGAATCTGTATCGCGACTCGGGCGAGACGAACACGACCCATTACGGACAGGAGATCGAGGACAATCGCATCCAGCGAATTTGGCGGGAACTGACGGAGTCGAGCGAATTCGCGGTGCGGCGCGAGCAATTGGCGAAATGGAACCGCGAACATCCGCACCGGAAACGTGGGATCGCGATGACGCCGGTGAAGTTCGGGATCTCTTTCACCACGACGCACCTGAACCAGGCCGGCGCGCTCGTCCTGCTTTATCAGGATGGCACCGCGCAGGTGAACCACGGTGGCACCGAAATGGGGCAGGGCGTTTACACGAACATCGCGCTGATCGCCGCGCGCGAGCTCGGGCTCACGGCCGATCGCGTTCGCGTCATGGCAACGCGCACCGACAAGGTGCCTAATACTTCCGCAACGGCCGCGTCATGCGGCACGGACTTGAACGGCGCCGCCGTCAAAAATGCGTGCGACACTCTGCGCGCGCGCCTTCTGCCGTTCGCAGCCGAGATGCTCTCGGAAAAACTCGGGAGCGCAGTTCCGGCGGAGCGGATCGTTTTCAACGACAACATGGTGATCGATCCGGAAAATCCCGGCGCCGGATTTCCGTTCGCCGAACTCCTGCAACGCGCCTACTTCGCGCGGACGAGTTTGAGCGCGACCGGCTTCTATCGCACCCCCGACATTTATTATGATCGCGAGACTGGCCGCGGAAAACCGTTCCATTATTTCGCCGTCGGCGCGGCCGTCAGCGAAGTGGAAATCGATGGGTTCACCGGCATGACGCACATCCGGCGCGTCGATATTCTGCACGACGTCGGCGACGCGATTAACCGCGGCGTGACGCTCGGCCAGGTCGAAGGCGGTTTCGTCCAGGGCGCCGGCTGGCTCACGAACGAAGAGTTGATCTGGGATTCCGAAGGACGCTTGCTCACTCATTCGCCCGACACCTACAAAATTCCCGCGGTCGGCGACACGCCGGATATTTTCGATGTCGCGTTTCTTTCCGATGCGACCCAATCCAATGTGGTTCACGGAAGCAAAGCCGTGGGCGAACCGCCGTTGATGCTCGCGATCTCAGTGCGAGAAGCGATCCGTGATGCGGTCGCCGTGTTCGGAAAATCGGGAGGCGAAGTGCCGCTCGCATCGCCCGCGACCTGCGAAGCGATTTTCAACGCGATCCACGGCCGCACGTCAACCGGGCCTCCTGAAGCAACGCCCGAGCACGCGATGGCCGACCGGGTTTTGTCATGACCCGCTACGCCTGTCATCCTGAGCGCAGTGAAGGATCTCTGACTATTTTCCGGTACTCAGCGCGCCGCGACACAGAAATGATCAGAGATTCCTTCGAAAGACTCAGGACAGGCTCTTCGCTACCGCTCAGGATGACAATCATTCAGGGGGGTGAACGCGCCGCGATAATCCATGCGCCACATCCAGCATAAGCTTCGCGTCGCGCGCGGCGAAGAACCGGCGGAGTTGCTTTTCAAGAATGCGCGGCTCGTCAACGTGCTCAGCGCCGAGATTCACGAAACAAACGTTGCCGTCGATGACGGCCGCGTGATCGGCTTCGGCGATTACGAAGCAAAGGAAACTATCGACATCGCCGGCGCCCATCTCGCGCCGAGTTTGATCGACGGACATTTCCACGTCGAAAGCACGATGGTCACGATCCCGGAGTTTGCCCGCGCGGTCGTCCCTCATGGCACCGGCGCGATGGTCATCGATCCCCACGAATACGCGAACGTCCTCGGCATGGACGGCATCCGTTACGTGCTCGAATCGAGCAAGAATCTGCCGATCGATTTTTTTATCATGCTGCCTTCCTGCGTGCCGGCGACGCATTTGGAAACAGCCGGTGCGCGTTTTACCGCCGACGACCTGGCGTTCATGATGTCGGACGATCGCATCGCGGGTGTGGCCGAGCTGATGAATTATCCCGGCGTGTTCCTCGGGCACGAAAGCGAGCTGGCCAAAATCGAGGCGGGCCGCGGCAAGGTGATCGATGGGCATGCGCCCGGACTGCGTGGGAAAAACCTGAACGCTTATGCGCTGGCCGGCGTTCGCTCCGATCACGAAAGCACGGAGCTGGAGGAAGCCCGCGAAAAGTTGCGGCTTGGAATGCACCTGCTCATTCGCGAAGGCAGCACCGAACGCAACCTCGAACACATTATCTCGCTGGTCACGCCGCAGAATTCCGCCAACTGCTCGTTCGCGACCGACGACAAGCTGCCGGGCGATCTCGTGAACGAAGGTCACATCGATCACTCAATCCGGAAAGCCATCGCGCTGGGCGTGCCGGCGGTGACCGCGATCCAGATGGGAACGATCAACACCGCTCGCTACTACCGGCTCAAAAACCAGGGCGCGATCGCGCCGCGTTATTGGGCGGACTTCATCGTCGTCGACGACCTGGCGGAGTTTAAAGTCCGGCGCGTTTACAAGAAAGGCGCGTTGGTGGCGGAGAACGGAAAGTATCTCGGCGCGTCCACTTCGAGCACGGAGCAGCCGCGCAGCACGATGAATCTGAGTTATCGCGCCCCGGCTGATTTTGAAAAATCTGTTCCGCAGAACGCCGCTTCGCCACGAATCCGCGTCATCGAAATCGTCCCGCATCAGATCGTCACGAAGGAAGTTCTCGCGACGCCGAAATTGGCGGACGGGAAAATCGTTTCCGATCCCGAGCGCGACATTTTAAAACTCGTGGTCGTGGAACGTCACCGCGCGACCGGCAACGTCGGCGTGGGATTTGTCCGCGGCTTTGGCCTGAAGCGTGGCGCGCTCGGATCCACCGTCGCGCACGATGCCCACAACGTCGTCGTTGTCGGCGTGAATGATTCCGACATCGTCGCGGCGATTCGAGCGCTTGAAGAAATGCGTGGCGGCCAGGTTGCGGTCGCCGATGGAAAAATCGAAGCGGCCCTGCCGTTGCCCATCGCCGGTCTCGTTTCGGATCAGCCGCTCGAGATTGTGATTCAAAAAATCGCCGAGCTAAAGTCCGCGGCCGCACGCTTCGGTTCCGCGCTCGACGCGCCATTCATGTCGCTGTCGTTCCTCAGTCTCTCGCCGATTCCCGCGTTAAAACTCACCGACCAGGGGTTGGTCGATGCCGTGAATCTCAAACTAACCACCCTGATCGCCGACGAAAAAACCATCTCATAAATGACTCTTGTCATTCTGAGCGGAGCGAAGAATCTCTGATCATTTCCGATCCCAAGCGCCTCGCGGGGAAAAGAAACAGTCGGAGATCCTTCTCCCGCTTCGCGGGATCAGGATAACAGGCCGATTAGACTAGGAGAGAAAACATGCCCGACTCCGCCGACGAAACCTCGGAACACGCGCTTTGGATGAACGAAGCGATCGCGCTCGCCCGCGCCGGCATGCGCGAACACGGCGGCGGACCTTTCGGCGCCGTCGTGGTGTGCGACGGCAAAGTTGTCGGCCGCGGCTGGAACCAGGTGACGAGTCTTCTCGATCCCACCGCGCACGCCGAAGTCACCGCGATCCGCGATGCCTGCCGCAATTTGAAACGCTTCGAGCTCCGCGGCTGCGTTCTCTACACCAGTTGCGAGCCCTGCCCGATGTGTCTCTCCGCGATCTACTGGTCGCGCCTCGATCGCGTCTATTTTGCTTCGACCCGAAAAGACGCCGCCGGAATCGGCTTCGACGACGATTTCATTTACCAACAGATCCCGCTCGAGCTGAGCGCCCGCTCACTCCCAATGATCCAACTCCCTACCGCCGCCGCCGCCGACTTATTCAGCGACTGGTCCGCCAACCCCGACAAAATCCCGTACTGAATTCCTGATCTCGATCGCTCATTGCGGCCGCCCCTCCTTTGCCCTGTCATCCTGAGCGCAGCGAAGGATCTCTGACCATTTCTGCGCGCTGGGCAGATCGGAAACAGTCAGAGATGTTTCGCTCCGCTCAACATGACAGCTCTTACGACACGCAGTTCATTCGTCTCGCCGCCTATCTCCGTTGCTTGCCTCGTCCTTCTTACTTCTTAATTCTTCCTTCGCGGGCCTGCGGCCCGCTCACGCCACCATCTCCGTGCTCATCGCCCCGCATTTCCAGCACGTGAACCATTTCCAATCCCCGCCGATGTACGATTGCGCGCCGCACTTGAAACACGTCGCCACAAATTGACGGCTTTTCCCCTCCGCTTCGCTGCCGCCTGACGGCGGGCTGCCGCTGCCCAATCCGCCGTTCCCATTCGGCGTTTCCGGCCCATCCCATTTTCCCCAGTTCCTTTTGTCTGCCATAACAATTTCCTTTCTCCCGATCTCGTGATCGTAAAACGATATTAATCCGGCGAGCCAGCCCGAATCTCTTGCATTAATTCTTTGGTGGATCGGCCGCTCCGCGGGCGATGCCAATCCATCTCGGCTTTGCCGACAATACTTAACATCGAGCGACGGAGCGCTCGATCCACCATCTCAGATATCGCACTGGCAACGCGCACCTGCTCTCGAAGCTCTGCTTCGTCCGTCTGCCGTGATTCATTCGTCATTCGTCCTTCGTCATTTCACCGCTGGCATCCAGCCTCGGTTTAGTTAGTGTACTGACCGCACTCATCCCTATGGGCGACACCGTCACTCCATCCAACACTCGGGTTCAGATGCCCGACCCGGCCGCGATTTCAGACCCTGGCGCGGCAGCGCCATCCGCCAGTCCGGCGTCGGACCGAGACCGGGCAGATCTGCGTCCGGAAAACATCAACGACGCCGTTATTCGTCTCGCCGGCAATTCGCAGGACGGCATCCAGAGCGCCGGCGCGTTCCTCGCCCGGCTCGCCGGCCGGAGCGCCCAGGAAGTCATGACCTACATGACGATTCCCGCCACCATCTCCGGCGGCCCATCCATTTTCCAGGTCCGCATGGGCACCGGCGAAGTGTTGTCGTCCGGCGACGAAGCCGATTTCCTCGTCGCGTTTTATCAGCACAGCTACCAGGACCACATCGGGTTCCTGAAAGACGGCGGCGTTCTCCTTTACGATTCCGATAACGTTGAGCCCGACCTTGACGACAAACGTTTCGTCTACGTCGGCGTCCCCATCACCGGCCTCACCGTCGAAGCGCTCGGCGGCACCGCCAAGGACAAGGGCAAAAACATTTTCGTCCTCGGCTTGATCGCGAAAATTTTCCACCTCGACGTCGAGAAGCTGAAGACGCTGATTCGCGAAAAGTTCACCGGCAAAGACGAGAGCGTCGTCAACACCGCCCTGATGGCGTTCCAGGCCGGCTACGGTTATCCCGTCGGCAATGTTCTCGCGAAGTTTTACGAGTTCGAGAAGGTCGATAAAACCGGCGCGCCGCCCCAGATCACCATGGACGGCAACACCGCCCTCGCCTATGGCCTCATCGCCGCCGGCATTCGTTACGGCGCTGGTTATCCAATCACGCCCTGGTCGTCCGTCATGGAAATTTTGCGGCGCGAGCTGCCGAAATACGGCGGCATCTTTGTCCAGGCCGAGGACGAGCTCGGCGCCGTCTCGCTCGCGCTCGGCTTCTCCTTCTCCGGCTATCTCGCCGTCACCGGCAGCGCCGGCCCGGGCATTTCGCTTAAGACCGAGGCGATCGGCTGGGCCTCCATGGCCGAGATGCCGCTCATTATTATTAATGTCCAACGCGGCGGGCCGAGCACCGGCCTGCCCACGAACGTCGAGCAAAGCGATCTTTTCCAGGCGATCTACGGCGGGCACGGCGACAGCCCGCGCGTCGTTCTCGCCGCTGCCACCGTGGAAGATTGTTTTTACATCGCGATCGAAGCCGCGCGCATCGCCCGCAAATACAGCACGCCCGTTTTCATCTTGAGCGATACGTCGCTGGCCACGCGCATCGAGGCCTTCGACGAACCGCATCTAAAAGATTTGATGCAGGACCCGAAACCCGATCTCGCGCCGCGCCCATCATTCAAGCCCTACGCCGTCGATACGATCACGCAGCACGTCCCGCCCGGCGCCCCGATTCTCGATGGGAAATATCCGCTCGTCACCGGCCTCGAGCACGACGAGATGGGCCATCCCACCGGCAGCCCCAAGATGCATATGGCCATGACGGCCAAGCGCCGCAACAAACTCCGCAAGCTCGCCGAAGAAATTCCAGTCCCGGAAATTTACGGCGACACCGAGGGGAACGTCCTCCTGGTCGGCTGGGGTTCCACTTACGGGCCCATCCACGACGCGGCCAAGCTGGCGCGAGCACATGGCGAGAAAGTTGGCGCGTTGCATTTGCGGCACGTCCATCCCTTGCCGATCGGCCTCGAAAAAATCTTCGCCCGGTTCAAACGCATTGTGGTCGTCGAGATGAACGACCAGGGCCTCTACGGCTTCGGCCAGCTTGCGACCATTTTACGGGCGCGTTTCTGCGAACCGAAAATCGAAAGCGCCACCAAGACTGACGGTCTCACCTTCCGGGTGAAAGAGATTCTCGAACGCGTTTTCGAAGGCCTCTCCTTTGCCGCCCGAAATATTCCGCGCGAAGGCCTCTCCATCATTCACACCGACACCTCAGCCGAAAACGTGAAGTCCCTGAAAGAAGTCGTGCCACAAGGAGTCGGATGATGAATTTTCGATTTTCGATTTTCGATTTTCGATTGCTAGAGCGCAGCACTATCACGCTTTTGGAGCTTGGATATTGGAGATTCCTTGGAGCTTGGAGCTTGGGATTTGGAGCTTTCGGCCGTTATCGCCTTTTTTGACTGACAAAACTATGAACGACGAATCAACCGCCACTCTGGCATCAGAGCCTCGAGAAAAACTCACCAAGAAGGCGATAACGGCCGATCACCCCACCTGGTGTCCCGGCTGCGGCGACTTCGCGGTGCTCGCGTCCTATTACAAAGTCCTCGAGAAACGGCAGCTCGATCACGAGAAGATCGTTACCCTCGCCGGGATCGGTTGTTCCTCGCGTTTTCCGTATTTCGTGAACGGCTACGGCGCGCACTTCATTCACGGCCGCGCCGTCCCGTTGGCTTCCGGCATCAGCCTGGCCCGGCCCGATCTCCACGTCTTTTTGTTCGGGGGCGACGGCGACGGTTTCTCGATTGGCGGGAACCATCTCAACCACGGCGCGCGCAAGAACATCAACCTGACGTATTTCATCATGGACAACTTCGTCTACGGCCTGACGAAGAAACAGACCTCGCCCACGTCGCCCATCGGTTTCAAATCCAAAACCGACCCGACCGGCGCCATCGACCAGCCGGTGAACCCGATGAAACAACTCATCAGCGCCGGCGCCAGCTTCGTCGCCCGGACCCACGCCAGCCAGGTCAACCACATGATCCAGATGATCGAGCGCGCTATCGATCACCAGGGCTTCAGCGTCATCGAGTGCCTTAGTGAATGCGTCGAATTTTACCCCGGCGCCTTCGACCCCGCCAACCCTCGCAAAGGCGGCAGCTTCGAACTGATCCAGGAAAAGAAATGGGACAACACTCCGGAAGACGAGTTGCGTCACGACGTCACCGACGAACTCGCCGCTTACAAACTGGCCCAGATCCCTTTCCCCGGCGTCTTCGGCGTCTTTTACGAATCCGATCGGCCAACCAAGAACGCGCTGGAAAAAAAATGGATCGATACTACTCGAGAGAAGTTGGGCAATCCGACCGACCTCGACCTGCTCCAAAAAACCTTCGACAGAATGAAATGATGTCGAACGATCGGATGAATGGAGCGACTGGGATGAGCGACATGGCCGGTAAAGCCGCGCGGGCAGCGGTCGAGCGCTACGGGAAGCAGCCGAGATACAAATGACGTCCGTCGTCAAAATCGATCCTGAGATCATGAGCGGCGCGCCTTGTTTCGCTGGCACGCGCGTTCCGATCCAGACGCTGATTGATCACCTTGAAGCCGGCGATTCCATTGAAGATTTCTTCGACGGCTTTCCAAGCGTTTCGCGCGAGCAGGTCATTGCGTTCCTTGAGGAAGCCAAGGAGCGAATGCTCGCCGCCGCCGCTCAGTGAAGATATTGCTCGACGAATGCGTCGACCGCCGCCCGCACAAATCGCCTCGAAGACATTCGCCCTCTCGCCGTCGAGCTCCTCGAAAAACTCCCTCGCGCTTCCGCCGGGCAATTGACTATCATTGGTCCGTGACCCTCAACTTTCATCCCTCAGCCTTCCTCCTTCACTCTCGGAAACCATGCGCTACGAGCTGATCATTTACTGGAGCAAAGAAGACGACAGCTTCGTCGTCGAAGTACCCGAGTTGCCCGGCTGCATGGCCGACGGCCAAACCTACGCGGAAGCGGTGGCCAACGCGGAGAAGATTATCGACGAATGGATCGCCGTAACACAGAGCGACAGCGCGAGGCCGGGCTTTCAAACCGCCCGCCAACTCGGCCGCCCGATTCCCGAACCACGTGGCAAGCTCGCGTATGCTTAGAACAGACGCTCGCGACTACGAAATCCGCATATGGTATTCGGCGGAAAAAGGCGACGAATGTTTCGCGGCTCAGGTTGTCGAGTGGCCCGGCATCATGGCGCACGGCGAAACCCGCGAAGAGGTGGCCCGTCAAATTCAGATCGCCCTCGACGGCGCTTTGGAAGTCGCAACCAAAAGCGGAATCCAACCGCCCGCGCCCGGCTTGGCACACGCTTCATGATTGCCAACTCGTCACTGGTCACATGTCACGCGTCACTTTATTTGGATCGAGCAGAGCCGTGAATGGAGCCCGCGGGAAGCGGTGCGACATGGACAAGCGAAGCGCGGCTGAAAGCCGAGGTATGGGAACGCCGAGTCAAAAGCTCGGCAACCCATCTGACCTCGACTTGCTCCAAAAAACGTTCGACCGGATGAAGTAACTTGGCTCGATTCTGAGCCATAAAACCCCTGTGGCTCCTCTTGAAACACTTTTGTCGGCTATCAGCCGCATTCGAGAGCCGCGGCTGTTTTTAACAGAGCGCGGTTACCAAGGCCAACTTCTAGTTGAGTTCGATAAGTTATTGGAAGGCGAACGAGATAGTATTGCAAGGCCATTGGTTGAGCAGGAGTACCAGAAAACCGCAGATAAGCACGGGATTACGCTTAGACCGGACATTGTAGTTCACATTCCATTTGAACGCGGTGTTTCACCAACACGTTAACACGACAATCATTTAGTGATCCTGCTAAACCTCGCGGCAAAAAAGGAAGAGTCTGAGAACGACTTTCGTCAGCTGGAGCTTATTTGCTCTGTTCTTAAATACCCTATTGGTGCATTTGTAAATATTGCTTCGTCAAGTTCATGGCTTCCCAGCTACAAACGGCAGTCGGATAAAAAGTTTACGTTGCATGAAATTGCCGTTCATCTCGAGGATACGGGGCCTAAGCTCCTAATTTCGAGTCAGTGAGCGCGGCCCAAGCCAGTTGAAGCTTTACTATCCCGCTCGTTAAAGACTGAATAAACGGAAATCACGCCGAAGCGCCCATTCCGCACGGCCTGCTCTCGTAACAGAATGTCACGTTTGCCGCCCGCGCCAACGTAGCCAAAACAGAAAGCGGCCGTCAGTATTACTTCCCGAATAGGAGAATCAAATTGCAATTCTGAATCCGCAAGTGCTGCCGCAGTCGCGCAATCACTGGGGAGCGAATCGCTGTGTCGCAACCGGAATTGCCGATAACCAGTTTCGCAAAAGAACGATTCGGAAATTCTGTGCCACGCCAACCCTTTATCTTCCCATTTTGCGATCGCAACCACACGGCTGTCGTGGCGCATGGTTTGAATTGTCGTGCTTTCCAGGGAAGTATCGAACTCTTTCCGAAGGCTGGTGATGCTTTGGAGGGGCAACTGCCTTAAGGCCTGTAAACGATTCACAAATCTCGCGGGTGGCATCAAGAGATTTGCTGCGAACGTATCTGCTTCGAGTTCCTCGATACTCTCTGCTCGGTCAAATACTCCAGTGTGAGAGCGGTGCGGCTGGCCCCCAGCCAAAAGACGGCGCCTATGTTCTGGGATGTGAAAATGTCCGAGTTCGTGGGCAAGGGTGAATCGCTCACGCGCAGATCCAGGGGTGTTCCCGGCATCACAATTACACACGATTGCCCAATTGCTGTCATAGTAAACCAGCATCCCATCGAAACTTCCGGCGCCGTACCTATCGTGCACGATCTTAATCTCTTTTGTCGCACAGATTCGGGCGGGAGAGACCGGGCCAGACACGCTGTCCTCACGGGCGATATCTTCGCAAAGGTCCAAAATTTCAGCTTCGCGTGCATCTGCGAGCTTCGGTTTGATTACTTTGCCTGTGCCCTCCGTGCCTGCAACGTCGTCGACGATTTTCGCGAGCGTCTCCCGTCCGAGGTTCGGAGGTCCATGACGGGCGGCCACTGAGACACACCCTTCCGCCGGCAGTGCAACCGATTCGTGTAATTGCATGAATGGGGATGTCACCAAATCATCGTCGAGTATTTCTTCAAGCTTCCTGAATGAAGCTTCCACTTGTTCGGCCGTAGTGCCGTCGGTAAGATGCTTCTCAGCTAGTTCGACTTCTTCCGGGCTGGTCGGAATCAAAGCGCCGATTTCAACAAGTGCTTTGCGTAAAGCAGCTGTCAATTCATCGTTGGTTTCCTTGGGATTATCGTTAGACATGGAACATACTTTCTTAACTATGCAAAAAAAGACCCTAGTTCACTCTTCAACCGCTGTGAAAGGCGATGCCATCTTTGGCGAATATTGGCGCGTTCATAGCCTGTGCGGCGTTCAAGCCCTTCACGATCATCCGGTAGAAGCTCTCGACCGTTCTGTGTCGGTACGCCGAAGCTACCATAGGTAATTAGAATATCGCGCTCCTCGGGCTTCAGTTCGCAAAGAATCTTCCGAAGGGCGGACAACGCTCGCGGATTTGTCGGCTTCGTATCAATAGATTTGCGGCGTGATTCGGGAATATCGCGAGCCTCGTCCAAGGCAACGAGCTGGATGTCATTCTGGTGGCGGCTAATTCGATCGAGCTCGTCTCTCGCCAAGTTTGAAGCTGCACGTCCAAGATAGGCTCTGACGTGCGCTGCCGACCTCGCTAGATCGCCTTTACCAGTGTCGCAAAACCTGCTCGCGGATCGAAAAACCTTCTTGAATGTCCTCTCTGCAAATTCGTCAGGATCGATCACAACTGTTCCGAAATTCACAGCAAACTCCTTAAGAACAGCGAGCACGTATCCATAATGACGGCGGTGAAACTCCCGGCGCGCTTCACGGGCTAAAGCTTGATCAGCCTCGGACGCCGCGTCTGCGGCTCCGATCAGCACGAGCAAGCCGGCATCGGTTTCGCGACCCACGTCAACCGTGACGGTTTCCATCCTACAAAGATAACGGAGGCCTGTGACAAACCGAATGAATTCTCTTTGGACCACTCATGTCACAGGACCGCGTTAGCTCTGTGAAAGGCAACACATATGGCAAATCAACAAACACACGACCACGAACTGGCGAAACACCGCGCTGAGGCAAAATGGGCGGCGACCATCAACGATCAACTTTTTCCATTGGCTCGACGAAAGCTCGCGGCTCGGGACATTCTTGATCAAGCCGGCGTCGCAAAGGAATTTGTCCTTGTACGCGACCACGATAACCCCAATGATGTCGTTCTCGAAGACGAAAAAGTCGTCGATCTGGCCGGAGGCAATGTTTTCCGCACCATGCCGCGATGCGAGGCCGGGCCGCAACGTCCCTGCACGGCACCACCGAAATTGGCTTTCGTATGCGACGACGCCTGGGAAGTAACGCTAGCCGGCAAGCAGACAGGGCACTCTCTCAAACGCCTGCTCAGGCTGCCCGACGATGCGGATCTCCTCCGTGACTTCGAGTCGCCCAATGACCAAGTTATTCGCAATGAGGATGTGGTCCTCCATGCCGACGGCCCGGTGTTCACGGCGCGCCGCATGACCCTGACGGTCAAGGTGAATAACCAACCGGTCCGTTTCAAAGAGCGTCGCGTCACAGCGTTGCAACTCAAGAAGACTGCGATTGATCAAGGAGTTAAGATCGACATTGACAGTGTCGTCTATCCGGTCAAGCCCGACGGAAGTCTAGGGCCGGCGATTCGCGACGACGAAAAGATCGTCTTGCATGAATGCGACGCCTTCAACTGCGTAGCTCCGGATGACAAGTCATAGCATCAAGGCGGACGTTAGCCGGGCCATTGACGAAATTCGGAGCGCGTTTCCGGGCGTGATGCTCGACATCGAACCGGACACGGAAGGCGGCGCTTTCGTAAAGGCTCACGAGTTCGACCTCGGGAGCCAGTTTGAACCGGCGCGCTCCTGGAGCGCGTTTCGAATTACTTTTCAATATCCATTCGCGGACATTTACCCCCACTTCTTCGTGTCGACTCTGCGACGAAAAGACGGAAAACCGCTCGGCGAAGGATTTCACCCGAACAATCAATGGCAACATCCTGGTGGAAACGAACCTGCGACGATGGTCTCGCGAAGGTCGAATCGCCGCGATGCGGCGACTGAAACCGCTGCTCTCAAATTGGCTAAGGTTCTCGACTGGATTCGCTCCCGATGAAAACAACATTCCAAATCGACGTGGTGCTGTTCGACCGATTGGACCGTCATCTTTTTCCTGGCGATGGCGACGAGCATGGTGCGCTGATCCTCGCCGGCGTGGTCGAGACAGCGCACGAAAGACGTTTTCTAGCTCGCGAAATCGTTCTTGCGCGAGATGGCTTGGATTTTGTTTCGGGCAAATTCGGCTACCGCGCGCTACCTGCAGATTTTGTCGCACGTTGGTCGAATTACTGTGTCCGCGAGAATCTGTGTTACTTCAACGTGCACTGCCACGGTGGGCGAGATTCAGTTGGATTCTCGGACGTTGATCTTCAGTCCCATCAGCGCGGCTACCCGGCACTTGTCGACATAGCGAACGGTGGCCCAATCGGGGCGCTCGTGTTCGCCGACAATGCCGTTGCGGGGGAAATTTGGACGCGAGAAGGCACGGACGAGCTAGATTCGTTGGCCGTAATCGGCCTGAACAGGCGCCGTCTTTATTCGGAACCGCCAAGCATTCCCGGGTTCTGCGATGAAATGTACCATCGGCAGTCGTTGATGTTCGGTGAAATTGGTCAGCATTACCTTGCAAATACGAAAGTCGGTATCATCGGCCTGGGCGGAGTGGGCTCTCTCGTGAATGAGTATCTGGTGCGTCTCGGCGTCGGAGAAATCGTGGGTGTTGACTTCGACCGTATGGAGAGGAGCAACCGTTCCCGGGTAGTCGGTTCTGGCGCTGCAGACTGCTGCGACTGGTTGCGAAAGTCTCGCTATAAATGGCTGCGGCAGGTCGGCGAGCGTTGTGCTGCACGCAAGGTCAGCGTGGCAGAGCGTGTTGCCCGTGCGGCAAATCCGCGCGTGCGGTTCCGTGGCATCGTCGGCGACGTCACCTACCTGTCGGATGCTCAAGAGCTGCGAGACGTCGATTTCTTGTTTCTTTGTGCCGATTCCATGCAGAGCCGACTAGTCTTCAATGCGCTCGTGCATCAATATCTCATTCCCGGTGCACAAATCGGTTCAAGGGTGCAGGTGGACAAACGCTCGGGCGCCCTCACCAATGTTTTCAGCGTTGCTCGACTGGTGCTGCCTTTTCGCGGCGGTGGATGCTTACTCTGCAACGAGCTAATTCCGGCCGCGAAACTCCAAGATGAAGCGCTGAGTCCAGAGGAGCGAAGTCGACAACGCTACGTCGACGACGAGGAGGTGGCTTCGCCGAGCGTCATTACACTCAATGCGCTCGGGGCGGCCCAAGCGACTAATGATTTTTTGTTTCACGTGCTCGGTCTGTTTGATCTATCGCGGGCAAAGTCCAGTTATCTGATGCACTACTCACGCGAGAGAATTTGGCGCGCGGCAGAATGTCGAGCTGAGGACAGTTGCCTGCACTGCGGAACAACAGCGGCATCCGTATTCGCGCGAGGCGATCGCGCATCGCTGCCTTGCAAAAACTAGAACTCGCCCATGCGTGGAGCGCGTCATCTTACGGAGCCGAAGGATCTGATTTGTACGAAATGCGGTAACGTCGCCCGGATCCACAGGCGAAGCGCCCGTCGGCGCAAAGCGGGACACAAGAAGCCACTTTGGTGTTTCAAGTGCAAACGGCGCACGCTCCACGTTGACACAAACGCGGCTGAATAGGGTGGAGGTCACCGCATCGCACCGGCCGGTTGCACTGACCTATGGTGCAAACCGATCGAATACTTCCTGCTTGTGCCAGGCAAGGGCGTCTGGATGGGGACAGTAGTATGGGTCGTCTGGGAGCAGAATCTTGCGCCTATCGAGTTCTATCGCGGGAAAGCTCGCCACGCTGGCGCTCGAAACCTTCGGGTTCACAACGATTTCGTACTGGTCTGAGATCATAAAGATTCCGTGATCGAATGCCCAATGCGCCGACTTTGAAAGTGCGATGCCGTTGCGCGGATCGTCTGTGCCGTGGACTTCTTTGCCGATTATGTGGGCGCCGTCAGCTTCCACGTGGCGCTGCGAGTGAAACCGCTGGCCCGTCACGGCGCAGGTGTGTCCATAATTTGCCAGGACGATTGAGCGAAATGCAGCGTCGCGTTTCTGGCGCGACACCTGATACACGGCGCGGTCCTCAGCGGCGAAGGGAACCCACTCTTCAAGAGACTCCAGGCGCAGCGCTGTCTCAATAAGGTCATCCGAAAGGCCGACGCCGAGATACGCGCTGACTTCAGCCCACTCGAGACCTCGAACTCGAAATAGACTACTGATCGGATCAAAGGTTTCGACAAACCCCAAGCCAAGGAGCCGATGTCGCGAGCCTTCCCGACTCGCCTTGTCCGAAACCTGTCGAAGCACGAGCAAGGGCTGGCGGTCCGTCATGCAACGGATAAGGCTCGCGTTCATGGCGTGATCCATAGCGCCTTTCTTCGAGCTATATCTCATCCACCATGTTCGGTCCGCGTTGAAGAAAACTTCGTCGCTGTACGGGCTGGCCAACATCGACGAAACACTGAGCGCGTATTCTGATCCCCGAGGTTTATAGATTCCTTCGATGAACGGATGGATGCGTTGCACCCCCGCGATGAACTCCGATGTCCGCTGAAAGAATGCAGAAGGTTGGATCGTCCCAAAATATGGGACCAGCGCGCGAAAAATACGCGTGCGCTCGGCAACCTCGTTGCTGAGTGGCGACGCCATCGCCGCCGAATAAACAGTTTTCAGCAAATCGAAGCAATACTTTGGACGAGAAGTCGAACGACGGCTCGGAGTTCCCGGACCGGGGTCTCCACCAGTACAAAGGGGCTGAGGGTCGCCGGGCCCGCGCTCGGAAAAAGAGGATTGACGCGGGGAACGCGAATCGGTAATCCTCCACTCAACCCCAACATCCTATCCCCTGAAATGATTCCCCCGAATCTCGTCCGAGAGCACTCGCTTTTCGCCGAAGCGCCGGCATTTTGCCGATGTTCGCAGCCAACCAAGCCCAAACCAATATGCCGGGCAACGGTCCCGCTTACGGCAGTCGAACACTTATGGCCCACGACCAGGATAATATCACCACGATGTTCGAGATAACCAATAAACCACATGAAACAATCCTTATTACCAATGCTCTTAGGACTGTCGCTAGTAGCCGCGACACCCAGGGACACGGCTCCGCTTATCGTCTACAAAGACAATTTTCGCGGTGAACCGAAGACCAAGCCGCCCAGTGTAGCGGCATGGACGGATGACAAGCGCGGTAAATCCCCGATCGAAGTTCCGTTTAAGGGACTTTATTCGAAGCTCAGTGGCGCACAGACGACGCTTGAGTTAAGGAAACTGCCCGCGCACGAGGCCGCCGTCGTGTCATTCAATCTCGTCACAGTCGGGCCTTGGATCGAAAAGGGAACGGATTTTGACCTGCACTTTCGGATCAGCAAGACGGGGGAAGGCCATCGTTTACTCCTGGCTAATCCCAAGACGAATCCTGCGCCGCTGGGGCACGGACGTAAGGGACTTTTGGGATTCGCCGAGACCAATGTGCTTTACCCAATCAGCGTTCCTTTTCTGCATTCGACGGACATGCTCCTTGTTGATTTTATCAAGGGACTTTCACCACAGGAGGATATCAAGTTCGGGATCCATGAGATCGAAGTAGCGCTGTTCCCCGATTTCCAGTCCGCACGAGATTATTCTAAGCAGCTGGTGATCAAACGAGAAAAAGCTGCGCTAAAGTAACCAACAGACAGAGAGGAGACTCAGAAGGGCGAGCGGACAACGCCGGCGTCGACACGCAGGGGCGCCGTTCGTGGCGGAGCTAAGCGGGCTGCGGATGAAGACCGGCGCGGATGGAAGAGGGTGGCGAAGGCACCGGGGGAGAGATCAGTGATCGCGATCGGGCGTCGAAGCTGGAATGCGACCGGAGTGATAGGCAAAGACGAGGCGTTGCAAATAAGCTGCCGGCGTGAAGACGCTCGGGATCGTGGGCTGGATCGGGCCGGAATCGACGATCGAATATTACCGGTTGATTCTTCGACAGGTATCGCGCCCGGGTGCCGGAGATGCCGGCGCCGGAGCAATTGCGCGCGGACGGGCAAAGTGTGCCGCAAACGTCGGCGAGGCGTTGGGCGTTCCAAGCAAAACGCTGCCGTAACGGATGCGCAGCAACGGCCGGGCTTTCAAAAGCTAAAATTGTGAAACGCTGAAATCGGAGACGCATGCGGATAGCCGCTGTCTTTGAATTGTATTTCGGCAGCTCCCGCTGCGCTCAACCGCTAGACACTCCACCCAGGTCGTGGTCCCAACCCACCGGACATGTCGCTAATCCCGTTCGCTCCATTATTCCATCAGGCCGTCGATCCGGTCGGAAATAGAGTACGAATTAAGAAGGAAGAATGGAGGAAATCGGAGGCCGGAAGTCCCGCCTTCGCCGAGGACTATTCCATGGCGGGCGGAGTCGGAAGTCGGAAATCAGAAGTCTAGTGACTAATGCAAACGGTGCCTACGAAGCTACATGGTGCACATGTGTCAGCGGCGGGATAGGTTCCCACTTCGCATAGACATTCGACCCAGCATTCCTCTCCACTATCCGGGGCGTGGTGCTCACCGTGATAATGATGGACGTGCGGTCTGTCGACGCAATCATCATTCGCGTTGCGGTATTGCCAAGGCTCGCATTCCTTTTGATCTTGCTGTTGAGGTTGCTGCCCGGGGCTTTTCGGTGAACCTAGGATCAGCAGCGCTAGACCGAAAAACACCAGCAAGGCAGCGAGAACATAACGAGCAAGGGAGGCGAAGATTTGTGTGTTCATAACTCACCAGCTACTACGGAAGACCGTGGATGAAGTTTCGATCAGTCTTACTTTGGGAGGCGGTGAGCACGAGGTCGGACCGACACCCCTCAGGGGCCAAGCCGACCTTCACAGATTAACTATTGCGCCGCTTGGTATCGCGGCTTCGCCCGAGCGTTTTGCAGCCAGTCGAATGAAAAAAGGGCGGCGGTGCCGCTGTCTTTGAATTGTATTTCGGCAGCTCCCGCTGCGCTCAATCGCGACCTCGCGACCACACGGGAAAAGGTCGCGGAGAGCAAAGCGGGAGCTGAGCGAATCAAACGTTAAAATGCCAATACGCTGAGATTGGATTTCAATTTTCCGATCTTTTCCTTCATCATTAGCGGCTGTGGCCGATTCTGTCTCTCCGGATTATCCAAAGCCGGAGGGGTTTCTAGTTCATTTGGCGGGACACGTCCTCCTTTTCGAACGGAGGCCGGCGCCAGACTTTAACGCGCCGGCCGGGATGCGCCTCCTGGCGATCGCCATCGTGGTGGAGGCGCTTCGGCTCGTCGCCGTAAAGGGGCTTTACCCGGCAGTGCCGCTGGTGATTCTCGTTCTCCTCTTCCTGGTTTGCGCGTTGTTGCTGGTGCGCTTCGTGGCCGGGCTGAGGTTTCGGCAGATCGGGCTCTATCCATGGCGTGAATGGACTCCGGTTGAAAAATCCTATTTTATCCAGCTCCTCGTCCTGGCGAACGTCGTTTTCCCGTACGTGTTCTCCAACCGGCTAAGGCTGATTTGGGCTCAGCCGGCGGCGCTTTCCATCATTTGGAACGGATTCGTTCCCTATCTTTTCTTCGGATTTTATCAGGAGGTCGTCTATCGCGGGATGGTGCAGTCGGAGCTGGTGCGCCGCTGGGGTGCGTTCGCCGGCATTCTCGTCGCGAACATTCTCTACACCTTCGGGCCGCTGCACTGGAATTACTTCTGGTCACGCAGCGCGGTCGCGGTCCCGATGTTCGCGGCCATCTTCGCAATTGGTCTGTTCTTTGGCGTGCTCTTCCGGAGATCGGGCAATCTCTGGATGGTGGCCGTCATCCACGGCATCGGGAACGCATATATTGTCGGAAGCCTGTCAAAGCATTAACTCGGCGGTCCGAGTCAAATACTGAAAATCTGAAGCGCTGAAACGCTGAAATCTGGAGTTTCCCCAACGGGACCGCGGATGGTGACACCCGCCGCTACAACTGCTGAACAACGCGACCAGCGTTGTCACCAAAGCCGTATTCCTTCGGAGGAGAAACTTTATGGCTGATGACGACCCAAACCAACAGAACCAGCCGCCGCTGGAGCAGGCGGAATTCGATATTAACGACGCAAACACCGATGCGGCGCACCGCGCCATTTGCGATGCGGTAAATGGATTGAACGGCGTCCGGGACGTGCAGTTTGTCGGCGGTGGCGTTGTCGTGACATTTAATCCGATCGGGATCACGAAGGAGGAAATCTGCACAGTGATTCGCCGGAGCGGTTATCGCGCGACCGAGATCACGAGCAGTTCCGGCGACGCGGGGTGAGCCGACTGCGGGTGGTGACAACCGCTACACTTCGCATGAAGGAAGAATTAAGAAATGCGGCAGCCGCCATCGTTCGCTCGAGGCTACGGCGAGCCAGGGATGCGCCAGCCCTACAATCGCAATCGCTCCGGCGCGTGCCTAATTTGCGGCGGCAGCCTTCGCGAAAACGCGTTGGTTCCAGTCGGCGCGCAAGACTTTCATCTCGGCGCTCAGGATCGACAGGCGGGCGGCGACCCCTTTGTATTTTTTGGTGGTCCCAGTGACCGTTCGATTGACGGCGCCCTGGTTGACCAGACTCTGAAGCTTCTCGTAGGCGCGCAAGCGGAGCATCTCTTCGCCTCCGCTGGCGGCGTTTCGCTTCCGGAGATTGAGGAGAAGAATGTCGAACAGAGGTTTGAATTCAAACGTTCCCCGGCAAGACAGCACGGCGACCAGTTCCTCCGTAATGTTGTCGGGCATGCGACGCGAGAAGGAGGCACCAGTTGGTTTAGACATCGGCGACTATAGCACCAATCCGGGAAAAGTCTCCGGTCGCCTCGGCTACAGCACTGCGCTGGTGTGCCTATTTTTCGGCGAGCAGCGCCTGACAGGCTTTGACGCAACGGCGGCAGGCTTCGGCGCAGATGCGGCAATGTTCCATCTTCGGTCCGTGCTTCTCGCATTCCGCGCCGCAACGCTCGCACGCTTCAACGCAGGCGCGCAGCTGGGCGCCAGCTAATTTGAAATCGGTGCGGGTAAAACGTGAGATGATGCGGCCGGTGGCGAGGCACACATCCGCGCAATCGATGCAATCGCGGATGCAACGGACCTGTTCGGCGACGTTCTTCTCGCCGAGACAGGCGTCGGCGCAAACGTTGCAGGCTTCAGCGCATGAGTAGCAGGCGGTGATGCATTCGATGTTAACGGCGTGGTCCGACGATGGATTCACCGGATGCGATTCGAACATTTGTTTGATGTAGCTCATTGGCCCCCCAGAAGGGAATCGCCGCGCCGCGCCGCATCGGACGGATGACGCGAATGATGAAGCCGCGGCCGTGCGGACCAGGTGACCAGTAATCGGAAGTCGGCGGTCCGAGAAGAGGTCAGAGGTCAGAGGTCAGAGGTCGGGAGCGGAACCGAGAGACGAACCAGATCCATGCGGCTGCGGTGGGGATGAGTCGCGGAATTACGGTATGGAATCGATTGCATCAAAAGATCCACGGGCGCATACGGCCAATATCCGAGGGAAATTTCGCGAACTCATCGAGCATCTTCGCGAAGACGTAAAAAAGGTGGAAGACCCGAAGGCGCAGGCATTGTTTGAAACCGCAGCGGAAGTGATCACTGGCCTGGACACCGCGTTTAAGGATTACGAAGAGAAAAGCGAAGTCGCCTGGAAATGACGCGTTCCAAGTCGAACGCTGAAACGCTG
>Ga0137403_10000246_pt1 | contig 69024 bp, 63 predicted proteins | sample CZOMad2_1_16fung_FD_122057 | JGI IMG/M metagenome (GOLD analysis project Ga0137403, IMG submission 122057) | Vadose zone soil fungal communities from Angelo Coast Range Reserve, California, USA - CZOMad2_1_16fungal (Hybrid Assembly) | ecosystem: Environmental > Terrestrial > Soil > Vadose zone...
GATGCTGCCCCACACCGGTCATCAAGAGAGGTTCTACACTATGGCGCATATCCTTCTACTGGCAGGTACCAAAAAGGATTGTTCTGGTTTTTGAGCACGGATCGGCAGCGCTGGACGTGGCATGGCCCATTCCAGCATGGCCATGAGATCAATCATGCCATCTATGACCCCCGCCGTGCGACTATCTATGCCACCGCCAATAATCCCTGGTTTGGGTGTCACCTGGTCTGGTCGAGCGACGACGGGCAGACGTGGGTATCGTCAGAGTCAGGTCCGGCCTTCGCTCCCGATTCAGGTCTGCAGTTGGAACGGCTCTGGCATCTTGAGCCGGGTCCTCGCACCGACCCAGGGCGGCTGTATCTCGGCGTGGCGCCGGCGGCGTTATTCCAGAGCGATGATGGCGACACAACGTTGGATCGTTGTACCTATATGCTGGAGGAAGGGCTGTGCATCCTGTTGATCTCTACATGACCACCCAAATCGTCGGGCATGGGCGATTTCTGTTCGTCAGCCTTCCCCAGGGTGGAGCCGATGCCGAGCTAGCCGCGGCGATCGATGCCCTGGGGTCGGGTCTGGAAAACATGCATGAGGTGGAAGGAAACCCCTCGGAGGAGGCGTTCAAGCGGGGCCGCTTTCAGCTGCTACGGGCCGAGCCTGGGTTCGGTCAGGAGCGCGACCTGCGGCATCCTGCACTGTCGCAGGCGAGCTGCCTCATCCGTCTCGAAGCCGCCTCGCCCGAACCACTTCTGGCATATGAGAGGGGGCTGCGGGCTTTGATCGCGTCACGTGGAGGATCGGTTGAAACCCTGGCGGGGGTCCAGCGGCCGCGCAGTTATACCAGTTATGCCATGACCCAGTTTGCCTATACCCCGGCGCTTCTGCCTGGACCGGGGAGGCGATTTCCGTTGGGAGTGGTGACGCCACAACACAAGACCGCTGACTGGTGGGCCATGCACTGGATGCGCCGTGAAAGTCTTTTCCTCCCGCGTTATAATGACAGAGGAGAGATGATCGCCAAGGGGCATGCCCTCGCCGCCGAAGCCGGCATCCCTTGCATCAACCGCCGCCTCTATCATGCCCCCGACGGCTACAGACAGGAGGGTAGCTACGATTTTGTGGGGTATTTTGAGTTCAACGACGCCGATGCGCCGATCTTCCGCGCCGTCATGGCCGGCTTGCGGGATGTGGCCCAGAATCCTGAATGGGCCTATGTGCGCGAAGGCCCAGAGTGGTGGGGCCGACGGGTGGGGTGTGCGGCGGAGTTGTCGGTCCAGCATCCGCTCTGACAGGAAAAGCCGTCGACATGCGCCTCGGACGATTGATAGGACTTCTGTTGGTCATAGGATGGCTCGGTGCACCACGGGGCGCTGAGGCCACGGCACCAGCCGCATCGTGCTCGTCTGTCTTCATCGAATCCCTGCAGGAATATCGCACCGTTTGTAGCAATGGTGCGTACTATACGACGCGCTATCGCCCGATCTTCAGGGACTGGGAGATGCAGCAGATGTTTCCCTCCGGACCCCAGAGACCTCCACCTCTTTATCGGCAGCCACGACCAAACGTCCGCCAGCGCTGAGCGTGCCCTTTTACATGCGTGCAGTATGTCTGCAAAGCCACGGGCATGAGCGGCTCCGCACGGCGACAAAACGCTTGACAGCTATGATGGGCCATGCTAGCCTAGGGCCACCTGTCTTACCTTTTACTATACTCCTCTTGGGTAGGCAGGTGAGCGTTGCATCGACCGTCGGCTTGTCAATCGTTCCAGGAATGCCAGCCACGGGGAAGCGCTCCCAGCCTCTGCGCCTAAGCCTTGCCGCTTGTTGCCCCGTGTCCCGTTGCTAACGGACGGTTGCATCGATCCCGACAGACTTGCCTTGGCGGGGAAAGCCGGGCATATTGACTGCTGTGAACCTGCAGTGATGGGCGAATGATGTTTGTCCTGGCGTGCGGAGATCCTCGGGTGGACCACCTCCGGAACGTCTGATGATGAGGGAAGGCATGCAAGCGATGCTAAGTTGGCTTCTTCCAAAAATCATCCCTAGCAAAAACGAGCGCGAGTTGCGGCGGATTCGTCCACTGGCCGAGCGCATTAGTCAGCTTGAGCCGGAGGTTGTACCGCTCTCCGACGCCGAGCTCCGTGCGAAGACGGCCGCATTTCGGGAGCGCCTCGAGCAGGGGGAGACCATCGACGAGTTGCTCCCGGAAGCTTTCGCCGTGGGGCGTGAAGCTGCCAAACGCGTGCTGCATATGCGTCATTTCGATGTTCAACTCATCGGTGGGATCGTCTTGCACGAAGGGAAAATCGCCGAGATGGCGACCGGCGAAGGCAAGACGCTGGTGGCGACGCTGCCCGCCTACGTGAATGCCCTGACCGGTCGGGGCGTTCACGTCGTTACCGTGAATGACTATCTGGCCCGACGTGACACGGAGTGGATGGGCCCCCTCTACCGGATGCTTGGGTTGACGATAGGGGCGATTCAGCATGATATGGATGATGCCGCCCGCAAGCAGGCTTACCAGGCGGATATCGTCTATGGCACCAACAACGAATTCGGCTTCGATTATCTCCGCGACCACATGAAGTTTGCCCTGGATGATTGTGTGCAACGGGAGCTGCATTACGCCATCGTTGATGAGGTGGATAGCATCCTGATCGACGAAGCCCGGACACCTTTGATCATCTCCGGACCCGCCGAGCAATCGACAGACTTATACTATCGCATCGACCGCATCATCCCACGGCTCAAGAAGGAGGACGACTACACCATCGACGAAAAGGCGCGGTCGGTGATTTTAACTGAAGAAGGGGTGCAGCACGTCGAGGATCTGTTGCATGTGGAGAACCTCTACGATCCGCAAAATATCGAGATTCTCCACCACGTCACACAAGCCCTGCGGGCGCACGCGCTGTTCAAGAAAGACGTGGATTACGTCGTGAAGAGCGGCGAAGTCGTCATCGTCGATGAGTTCACCGGCCGCCTGATGCCGGGCCGACGCTGGAGCGATGGGCTCCATCAAGCCGTGGAGGCCAAGGAAAGAGTGAAGATCGCCAATGAAAACCAAACGTTGGCGACGATCACCTTCCAGAATTACTTCCGCATGTACACCAAACTGGCGGGTATGACTGGCACTGCCGACACCGAGGCCCAGGAGTTCCACACCATCTATAACCTCGACGTCATGGTCATCCCGACCAATTGCACGCTGATCCGCCACAACTACCCAGACGTGGTCTTCCGCACGGAGGGGGAGAAATTTACGGCGGTGGTGGACGAGATCGAGGACCTCTATGCCATCGGTCGTCCAGTCCTGGTAGGCACCATCTCCATCGAGAAGTCGGAGCTCCTCAGCCGACTGCTGCGCCACCGTGGTATTCCCCACAATGTCCTGAATGCGAAGCAGCACGAGCGGGAGGCGGAAATCGTCGCCCAGGCTGGACGCTATCAGGCAGTGACCATTGCCACCAACATGGCCGGACGTGGAACCGATATTCTGTTGGGTGGCAATGCTGAATTTCGCACGCGCGAGGAGCTCCGCCAGCGGGGTCTGGATCCCGCCACCGCGTCGGCTGACGAATGGCAAGCGGTATACGCAGAGATCAAAGCCCAAACCGACCAAGAACGTGAGTTGGTATTGCATGCAGGAGACCTCGGCGGCCTGCATATCATCGGCACGGAGCGCCACGAAAGCCGGCGCATCGACAACCAGCTGCGCGGCCGCGCTGGCCGGCAAGGTGATCCGGGCTCATCCCGCTTTTACCTATCCCTCGAAGATGATCTGCTGCGCATCTTTGGCTCGGATCGGTTGTCGTCCATCATGGGCAAACTGGGTATGGTCGAGGGCGAGCCGATTGAACATCGCATGATCACCAAAGCCATCGAAGGGGCGCAGCGGAAAGTCGAAGGCCACAACTTCGAAATCCGCAAGCACCTCCTCGAATACGACGATGTGATGAATAAACAGCGCGAGGTGATCTACGAGCTGCGCACCCAGGTGTTAGGCGCCGATCAGCTGAAAGACACGTTCCTGGAGATGCTGGAAGAAGTCGTCGACGACCTCGTGGCGGAACAGCTCAGCGCTGACCTCCATCCGGAAGAATGGGACCTCGTCGCCCTCCAAGAAGCCATCAAACGGCAGTTTGGTGTGGAGGTCAACGTCCAGGAGCTGCCCCGCACCAGAGCCGATTTGCCCTCCTTGCGCGAGTTCATCTTCGAACGCTTGCGCCAGAGCTATGCTCAGAAAGAAGCGCAGATGGGCGAGCCTATGCTGCGTCACCTCGAAAAGGTGATCATGTTGCAGCTCATCGACACCCGCTGGAAGGATCACCTCCTGGCCATGGATCACCTGAAGGAGGGCATTGGCCTGCGCGGCTATGCCCAGAAGAACCCCCTGAATGAATACAAGCGGGAAGCCTTCGAGATGTTCTCGGCGATGATGAGCCTCATCAAGACCGAGATTACGGCATACCTGTTTAAGATCCAGGCGGGTAAACTTGAGGAAACGGTCCCGAAGATGGATGGGCGCAGACCTCGTTATATCGAACATCGGGGCGGCGGGCCAGCGGGCGATGGTGATGGAAAACCCGCGCCGGTGCGCCGCGAAGGGCGTAAGATTGGCCGAAACGAACCATGTCCCTGCGGCAGCGGCAAGAAATACAAGCGCTGCTGCGGAGCGGCGTGACGCCTATTTGTGGGCATACACCACCTTCCACAAATCAAGTTTATTCAGCTGGTATTTCGAGTCAACCGCAAGATGGGCGCGTGCCACCAGGTCCTCAAGGTCGACATCGGAGTGCCAACCCAGGCGTGTACAGAGCGGCGAGACCCATTCCTCGACCTTGGCGAGGATGCGATTTTGGCTTTGGAAGTGATTGATAATGACGATGCGCCCATCGGGTTTGGTCACCCGCTTCATCTCGGAGATGACCCGCACCGGATCGGGGACGACGCTGATGACAAAAGCCGCCACCACATAATCAAAGGCATTGTCCTCAAAGGCCAGACGCGAGGCATCCATCTCCATGAGGCGCACGGTCGTCAGGCCATATTTGCGCACCTTCTTCCAGGCCTTTTTGAGCATGTCGCCAGATAGATCAATCCCCACGACCTGACAATGGCGTGGATATAATGGCAGGGAAAGGCCGGTGCCGACCCCAACGTCCAGAACTCGGGCGTGGCGGCCGATGTTGAGCGCGTTGATCACATGCTGGTGTCGCGGCGTGAAAAACCACTTGAAGATATAATCGTAGACATTGGAATAACCCGCATAAATCCGCTTGATATCTTCGAGATCCATCCGCCTCCCTCCTGCCTCCGTCGCGGGCGAACTCCAGCAGCAGTGCGATCATGCCATCGACGATGACGTGCCCCATCCACCATGAGCTCTGCACTGTGTATCCTGGCATCCGTGCCAACCCATCCACTGCGCTTACTGCATCCTTTTCACATCGATCAACGTGGCCTCGATCGATCCCACTGTGATCGCCGTCCGCATCCGTATCGGCAGACGCTGGTCGTCGTCGGTCACCCAAATCAGCACTTCTCCCTTCTGTCGAAGGATCTCCTGAAACCGCATCAGTGGCCGTACCACCAACGCATCCACAGGTCCCCAGTAGGCCTCGACCTTCTCCCGACGCAGGATCTGCACCTCGACGTCATACGTCTTGCCGTTTGCGAAGGTGTGTAAATGGATCGATTGCCCCACACGTAAGGGAAGGGTGCGGAGAATATAAAAGCTCGATAATGAATCATGAACCCCGAAGGGGACCTTGACCTCCTGCGGGGCCTCCTGATCTTTCGTGTGGATCGCCACCCCGCGCCGCTGGTCGAAGGTCACCGTACGCTGCACGGCCCGTGAGCCTTCGCGCTGATCTAGATGGTAGTACCACGGCAGTAGCTCACGCACGTCCACGAACGTCTCGCCGCTGTCACGCACATAATAAAATAGCGAAAAGAATGGAGAGGATTCGGCCAGCGAGCGAATATGATAGACATCGTGGCCGTCTCGGCTGACTTGGCCGCTGACCGCCATATGGGCATTGCCGGCGAGGACGCCCATCCAGCGCACCTCGAAGCTCAGTTCTTCCCCCACAAAAAACGGCAGAGTCGCCGAGCGTGACTCGGACTTCGAAGAAGCCACTGTTGGGGGAGCATGGGGATCAGTGGCGAAGGCCGCGGCGGGGGTGAGGGAAAGGAGGAACAACCAAAGAAAACCACAGAACGACACCTGTATCGTGCGTTGGCTCAAGGCGCGATGCACCTCACTTTCGTCGTCGTCGCGTATTATCTGGGCCCGTGGAACCATAACAAATCATCCTTGAATTTGCAACCTGATTCTTGTGGCACATGTGTCTGCATTGGCCTGAGCTGAAGGTAGATGGTTCGCCTCAGCGTGAGTGTGGCTGGCGGTCCGTTTGCGCTGAGGAACATCAGCAGTGACATAGGCTGGCGCAAGATTTTACTTGACAGTGTGGATGAAGAGCGATTAGATTTCTCATAATAAGATAGTCTGTCATATTTTATTATAGTATATTACAATTTATCATATGGACTCATAAGCTCTGTTGTTGCAGTTCATCCTGGCACCAAACCCTCAGAACGTCGACGCACCCACGACTGCGTAGGATAGGCAAACCGATCGGGGGAATCAACCATGGAGACGTATCGTGATCGCAAGCAAAGCGTCTATCGTGTCTATGCCAAGTCGTATGATGACGATCGACGCCTCATGCTTGGCGACCAAGCCCTGACCGCCCGCATGACGTTCATCGCCGATGCGCTCAGCGGTGTCAGCGCGGTCCTCGATCTCGGCTGTGGGACAGGAGATTTGCTCTGCACGCTTGGCATAGTACTCGGCGACGAGACCTGTTGCGTGGGCGTCGATTTGAGCCGGGAGATGCTCGCCGTGGCACAGGCCAAGATCGTGGATTGCCCACATACCTATGCCATCCAGACAGACGTCACCCAACCGCTCCCCTTTGCCGACGAGACCTTCGATCTGGTGGCCAGCCTCAACCTCTTGCAGGAGGTTTCTGCCCCGTCACTGGTGTTAGAGGAGGTGTACCGCATTCTCAAGCCAGGTGGCTCGTTCCGCGGCGTGGCCGCCTGTTATGCCGGCGACAATCCGGCAGAAATGGTCCACCAAGCGATTGCTCGGCGGCACACCTGGTATTTTCGCCCCGCTGATGAGATGCTGGCACTGCTCCAGCATACATTCCCCTCTGCCACCGCTCACTTCGAGCCGTTTCCGCGCGTCGCCCGCACACAGGCTGCCGGCTTACCGACCTTTCCCCTGTTCGCGCAGATGATCCAGAAAGTCATTGCCCTCGGACATAATCCGCAGGATGTGCGCATGGGGGCCCTTTTTCTAGACGGGAAAAAAGGGTAATCATCACACCGATCACGCCTCACAACTCCCGGCGGTACGACCGATCTGACGCCTCACATCATCCAGGCCAATGCGGAAGTAGACCGGCCGATTATGGGCACAGGCGTGGAGTTGGGGGGATTTTCCCCAGTCGCGCAGCAGTTGCTGTTGCTCTGGCAAGGATAACGTTGTCCCGGCCTTCATGGCTGCCAGGCAGGCGAGCATCTGCGGCAGCGTTTCGCTGCGCCGTTCCGCCACATTATCCCGTAAGCGCTGCATGAGCCGCCGACAGACAGACTCAGCCTGACGTGCCGGTACGATCTCCGGGATCGTGCGGATGGCCACGGCCCCTGGCCCAAATTGATCGAAGGCGAAGCCGCACGCCTCGAGCATCTGTCGGTGGTCTTCCAAAAGCTGCAGCTCGCGAGACGCCAGCACCAACACCTGCGGGGCCATGAGTGGGCGTCGTGGAGGAGTGCCGCGCGCCATGGCATCCAGGAGTTGATCATAGAGGATACGCTCATGCGCGGCATGCTGGTCAATCACGTACAGGTGACCCTGGGCTGACGCCAACAGGAAGGTATGCTCAATTTGCCCGATGGCTTGAAACGCCTCCCCCGCACCGACGGTTGACGGAGTATAGATCGCCTCGTCCTCGGCCACGCCAGCACCTCGGGCTCTGTCGCGGGCGAGCACGCGGGTCAGGGCGCTGAAAGCAAGGTCGTACACCCCTTCTTCGTCACGAAAGCGTACCTCGCGCTTGGCCGGGTGCACATTGATATCGACCACCTCCGGAGCGATTTCGACGAACAGCAACAACATCCCGGTCCCGCCAAGGGCAGCCAGTGCAGCCCGATACAGGCTGGCACTGCGAACGGAGCGGCGGTTCACAAAGAGGCGATACGACCGGCGGCCTGCCGTCCTGTCGCGCCGGAAACTCCCCCAGACCCGGCCGCTCAACCCCTCGCCATCGAAGTTCTCCAACTCGGCCATCACGTCCTGTCCATACAGAGCCAGGAGGCGGTCGCGGAAACTGCCCGCAGCGAGCTCGAACAGCGGCCTCCCGTCGCAGCGCAGCGACCAGGCATATTCCGGAAAGGCAGTGGCAAAAGTGGTAAACACCCCCATGATGTGGGAGAGTTCCACCCGCAGTGAGCGCAGAAATTTCCGACGTGCAGGGGTGTTGAAAAACAGATCGCGCACCTCGACGCGCGTCCCGACAGGCGCACCAGACTCATCGATACGGCGGAGAACGCCCCCCTCAACACGGGCGCACGTCCCGAGTATGGCGCCATGCGGGCGGGTCAGCAACTCCACCCGGGACACCGCCGCAATGCTGGGCAAAGCCTCGCCTCTGAAGCCAAAGGTCCGCACCGACTCGATATCACGAGGCGCGTCGATCTTACTCGTGGCGAAGCGTTCAAAGGCCAGCGGCACATCCTCGGGCGCTATCCCCGCCCCATCGTCGGTGACACAGATCAGCTGGCGGCCCGCGTGCTCCACGTCGACGCTGATGTGCTGTGCCCCGGCATCGAGGGCGTTCTCAATTAATTCTTTCACCACACTCGCTGGGCGCTCGATGACCTCCCCGGCGGCGATCTGCTGCTGGAGGTGGGGTGAAAGAATGTGGATTTTCATCGGGGCGCCTGAGGCGGGGGTTGGTCCATGCTTGCGCCCTGGATGACCAGTTCACGTAGCTCATGGAGCAGTTGGAGCGCCGCAAAGGGTGTGGTGTGAAGGGGATCGATGCCGCGCAGGCGCGCCTCAATCGGGTGCAGTGTCGGTGCATTGCCCCGTGAGAGGGCATGATGCCCAGCCTCCGGCATTTGGGCGGGGAGAAGTACTGACTCCGTCAGCAGAGCCTCAGCATGCGCCACCACTTCCTCGGGAAGTCCTGCCAATCTGGCGACATGGATCCCGTAGCTATGACTTGACACTCCTGGTAGCACTTTGTACAAGAAGGTCACTTCACCGCCATCATCGCGCACCTGCAGACAGGCATTACCGACGGCCTCATAGGTGTCGGCTAACGTGGTCACTTCATGGTAGTGGGTGGTAAAAATTGTCTTGGCGCGCACGCGCCGCACCAGATATTCGATCACCGCCCGAGCGATGGCCAGGCCGTCGGCCGTTCCCGTCCCACGGCCGACCTCGTCGAGAATAATCAAGCTACGCGGGGTGGCGTGACGCAGGATATGCGCTGTCTCCGTCATCTCCAGCATAAAGGTCGACATGCCGCGCGCCAGTAGATCAGCCGCTCCCACGCGCGTGAAGATGCGATCGACGATGCCGAGGCGTGCGGCCTGGGCTGGAATGTAACTGCCGATTTGCGCCAACAGGATCAGGAGCGCGGCCTGGCGGGCATAGGTCGATTTGCCGGCCATATTGGGACCGGTGACGACAAGCAGGAAGCGCTCCGGCGTCAGCTCCAGGTCGTTTGGTACGAAGGATCCCCCGCTGATCTCGACAGTCGGATGCCGCCCCTCGGAGATCTGCAATCCAAAAGCTTCCGTGACCTCAGGCCGTTGCCAACTTGAACCGGCGGCAACCTCAGCCAGTGAGGCCAGGGCATCGATGCTCGCCAGGAGGTCGGCCACCCGGCGCAGACGGTCACCCTGATCGGCCACCCAGCGCCGCAGCGTGCAAAACAGCTCATATTCTAACTGTTGGCTGTGCTCGGCGGCGGTGAGGATTTTGGCTTCCAGGTGCTGCAGCTCAGGCGTGATAAAGCGCTCGCCTACCGCCACCGTTTGCTTGCGGATGTACTGCGGGGGGACGAGCTTCAGATTCGGTTTGGTGATTTCGATGTAATAGCCAAAGATCTTGTTAAAGCCGACCTTCAGGCTCTGGATACGGGTGCGCTGCCGCTCCCGATGCTCGAGGTCGGCCAACGCGTACTGGCTATCAGTCATCAGCGCCCGCTCCTCGTCGAGCGCCGCAGACACGCCCTCGCGAATCAGTCCGCCCTCGGTAGGCGAGGCCTTTGGCTCGTCGAGTAGGGTACTGTTGATGCGCTCCCACACGTCAGTCAGTGGGTCGAGCTGTTCCTTGATGTCGCACAATAACGTGCAGGCCACATCGTCAAGAAGATGACCGAGGGTTGGCAGCGCTGCCAGGGAAGCTTTCAGTGCTACGAGATCGCGTGGGCGGGCGATCTGCGAGGTCAGCCGCGAGGTGAGCCGTTCAAGGTCGAGAATCGCGCGCAATTGCGCACGCAGACCCTGACGGAGGGGCAGAGAGGAGAGCATCTCGGCGATGGCATCCTGGCGTCGCCCGATCTCGGCACTGGACAGAAGAGGATGTAACACCCAAAATTTCAAACGCCGACGACCCATACCGGTCACGGTCCGATCAAGGACGGCAAACAGGCTGCCTTCGGTGCGACGATCGAAGAGGCTTTCGGTGAGCTCGAGGTTACGTTGGGTTGACGCATCCAGAATCAAAAAATCGCTTGGCCGATAGGGGCGCAGCGCCTTGACGTGCGGCAGAAACTCCAGCTGCGTGTCCTGGACGTAGCGCAGTAGAGCGCCTGCCGCCCGCAACACCGATTCTCCCTCATAGAAGCCAAAGGCATCGACGCGCTCGGCGCCGAAGTGGGCTTGCAGGACGGCATTGGCGTGTTCTGGCGCGAATGCAGACCAGTCCCGGACGGTGACCGGTGGCATGCGCGGCATCCAGGATGGTAGCTCGGCGGTCCAATGCTCCTGACCTGCGGGCAACAGCAGCTCACGTGGCGGAAACTTGGCGAAGAGTGATGGAAGCTCGGCGGGCCAGGACTCTGTGCCAAAAAACTCGCCGGTCGACAGCTCGAGCCATACCACACCGACGCGCTGCTCGGTGGGCAGCAGCGCGACCACAAACGTTTCGCCCTCTCCCACCTCGTACAGCGTGCCCGGAGTTACCACCCGCACCACCCCGCGCTCGACCAGGCGCTTGGTCGGGCTGGCCTCTTCGAGCTGTTCACAGATCGCGACTTTATAGCCGCGTCCAATCAGGCGAGCGATATAACCGTCAATGCGATAGAAGGGGATGCCGCACATGGGCACGCGCTCCATCCCCTTCCCCTGTGGACGTGAGGTGAGGACAAGCTGGAGCTCACGCGCCACGCGCTCCGCGTCTTCGCAGAACATCTCATAGAAGTCGCCGAAGCGAAACAGCAGAATGGCGTCCTGGTACTGGGCTTTGATGCGCCGATACTGCTGCATCATGTCGGTGGGGGTCAGGCGTGCGGTGTTTGGCGAATCTTGGCGCTTCGAGGGCATGACGTCTCTCGCTGAGGGACCTTGCTCCCCCGCACTATCGTGTTACACCGCTCCCGAGAGCCCCCCGTCGATATTGATCGCGGTGCCGGTAATGTACCGGGCGCGCTCCGAGGCGAGGAAGCACACGAGATCGGCAACATCTTCCGCCTCGCCCAGGCGCTGCAGCGGAATTGACTCACCCTGCTTGGCATAGAACTCATCCAGCGTCAGGTGGGAGAAGTGCGCCTGCCAGCGTCGGGTCCACTGGGCGCTCTTCAGACGCCCGAGGCAGATGGTGTTGACCAGGATGTTGTCGGCGGCGTATTCGTTGGCCAACGCTTTGGTGAGATTGATGCCCGCCGCCCGCGTCACGCTGGTGGGGACCGACCGCGCCGTCGGCTGTTTGCCCGCGATGGTGGTCATATTGATGATCCGTCCACCCCCTTGCTTGCGCATATGCGGAATGGCGAGCCGCGTGCAGCGGATAGCGCCATACAACTTCACCTCGATATCCTCTTGCCAAACCTCATCAGCAGCCTGTTCAAACGGCATGGCCGACGAACGGCCGGCATTGTTGACCAGGATGTCGAGGCGTCCGAAGCGCTCGATCGTCTGCAGCATGAACTGTGCGCAATCGGCCGGATTGGTGACATCGGCCCGCACGGCGAGCACCTCTCCTCCGGTCGCTGAGGTGACCTCCTTGGCCGTTGTCTGCAGCACGTCCTCGCGCCGGGCGCAGATTGCCACGCGCACCCCTTCTTCGCAGAGACGAAACGCTGTGGCACGCCCAATCCCCTCACTACCGCCGGTGATGGCCGCGACCTTACCCTGCAATCCCAGATCCATGAGACCCTTCTGACTGCTGATTGTTTTAACCCTTTTGTGCCTGTCCGGCCGAAAGCATTATGCCAATTAACCTGGATTGGAGGTCGATGTCAAGCTTCAATCGCCCTGGAAGGGGGGGGCGCTCGATGAAGAGCGCTCGACAACGGAGCTGTCAATCGATGAATACGGCCATATCGATGTAGACGGATGGAGCTGTGGAGGTCATCCTCCAATGCTGCGGAATGGGAGCGGGTGGGGCGAAAATGGTCACACCTTCCCTGTCAGGATAGAGTCTGGTGGGCTATGTGCTTCCGTGCAACTTACGCTTGGAGCTTCCCTCGCGGGCCTCGTTAACCTGCAGGATTACAACCTCAATCGAAGCCATAGCCTGCGCAATATGCATGGTATCTGAAGACTCAACACGATCAGAGGGGCCGATATGCCCATGATATGGGAAGGTTCGGAATACTTGGGTAATGCGGGGCGTTGTCCCAACGACGCATGAGCTAGCCATGCGCCGACTGCCAATGAGTTCTGTATGTTCGCGTCTGGATCTCATGGGGGGCCGCTACGACAAACTCAAAAGCCTCCATGAGGTCGCCATAGGACAGCACAGCTCTGACCCCAAGGAATCCCTCCTGCCGCTGCTCCTGGCGTTCTCTCACCTGGAAGGAACCTCCCATTGGGGAGAGAAAGAACAGACGTGCCGTCTCAAGGAGGTAGTCACCAATGCTCACGGTCCCGCCGGAGCATTGGCCAGGAGAAGGGACAGACGTTGATTGAGACGCTGTCGCATCTCCGCCAGCGCTGGATGGTGCTGGGGGAGATCACCATGACGAGCCCCTGCTCCACGGCCACCTGGGGGAGTTTCTCGCGACTCCACCGTTGCCACACGTTGCCGTGGTCGGGGGCTGGGTACAGGCCAAAGCCATCATCTGGGTCTGCACCGGGCTGGGAAAGGTCCGCGTCGCCCAAACGCAGGACCGACTGGCCCGCGTCGGCTCCTGCGGCCTGCGTGGCCGCCACACGCGCACCGTCTCCACGCAGCTAGCCACGCCCTGCGCGCTCTGGTGGTTGCTCCAATCAGGCCGCTGGTGAGCCAGCAGCGGGATGCGGGCCCGTTGCACGTGGGCGAAGGGCGCCGTATCACTGGCGCTCACAGGGGTCAAGGTCGCCACCTGCGGCGTCGTTAACTTAATGGCATACTTCGGCCAGGGTCCTGGCACGGCGACATGCCTCCCGCCGCAGGGCACGGGGTGGGTGGTCACATGTGCATACCGCTAGCATGCCAGGGCCTCTTTTCTTTTGCATGTCTCAACCCACGGAGAATTTACGGCGGTCAGTACTCAGTTAGCTAAATCGTATCCAACGGACTCCGCATCCCTTTCCCTCCCTGGTTCAGCACATGCGTGTAAATCATGGTCGTGCGCACGTCTTTATGCCCCAACAGCTCCTGCACAGTGTGGATATCATAGCCAGCCTCAAGGAGATGCGTCGCGAAGCGATGACGAAAGGTATGGCAACTCCCTGGCTTGGCGATTTTTGTCGCGCGCACAGCCCTTTTGACGGCATCTTGCAGCGTCTTTTCGTCGAGGTGATGCCGACGTTCTTTGCCGCTGCGTGGGTCAATCGAGCGTCTGCGAGCGGGAAAGACATACTGCCAGCCCCACGCACGCTTGCCCCGGAGTATTTTCGTTCAAGCGCAAACGGCAGATAGACCACGCCGAAGCCTTCCGCGAGGTCGTCCTCGTGCAAGACCTTCACCTGTTCCAGCTGCCGTTTCAAGGGCTCTGCAAAGGATTGCGGCAGCATCGTCACGCGATCTTTTTGGCCCTTCCCATCGCGGACGAGGATTTGACAATATGCAAAGTCGACATCCTTGACGCGCAGTCGGACGCATTCCATCAGGCGCAGGCCCGTGCCGTAGAGCAGGCTCGCCATCAGCCAGTGTTGGCCGTGGACATGCGCCAGCACGGCCCGGACCTCGGTACGGGAGAAGACCACCGGTAAGCGTTCGCGGTGCTTCGCTCGCGGGATCTCGCCTAGCCAGCCAACCTCCCGATCGAGCCTGGCGCGGGACAGAAACACGATGGCGCTGAGCACTTGCCGTGGGGTCGAGGCGGCGACCTTTTGCTCGACTGCCAGATGCGAGAGAAAAGCGCGCACCTCTGGCGCACCCATGGAGGCCGGATGGCGCTTATCGTGGAAGAGGATGAAGCGCTTGATCCAATCTACATACGCACGTTCCGTGCGCAGGCTGTAGTGTTTGAGGCGAATGGTCTGGCGAACGAGAGCGAGGAGTTTGGGCTTGTGATCCATTGGGGTCCGACCGTATAATTCCGCACGAACTGCGTGTAATTTCAAAGGGAAAGAAGAGACTTCAATAAGACCGAGACTTTGTGCTAGATGCAAGGGAAGTAGATCCCTCTAACTTCGTAAAACAACACGAAGATTAGCGGGTCTATTACATGTTAGCTTGCGTTGTATACGGAAGCGGTTATGCCAAGAGAAGAAGTTGAGTGGTTCTTCCAGTCCGTCGCGAAAGCAGCGAAGGATCCTGTCACGAATCTCGCCCCACGATTCGAGGTGGAACTGAATGCCATTCTTGCTTACCGGCAGTCCCGTGCTTCCGTTGATTGGAAGTCCAGTTCTCCTCAGTTCGTTAGCCTACCGTTGACAACACCCACCCTCCCCGAAATCATGGGTGCGCCTGCGACAACTCTTACCGGGTTTCCTCTCTTTGCGTCCCCGGGGATCGAGACAGATCTTTGGGGAGGCATGAAGGCTGATGTACTCTTCTTCACCGAAGACCGTCGTCACGTGGTACTGATCGAAGGTAAGGTCGATAGCTGCTTTACCTACGGAGATTATCCTCCAGACGCGCAGTTATGGAGACAGCTTGAGTTTCTGGCGTCGTTGAAACATGACACAAAAACCCTGGTTCTTCTTTGTCCTCGGTTCAATTTGAACTGGTACATGTCACGGCTCACCAGGGCTTGGCAGTACCGTGCCCTTCCCGGACGGGTGTTTGCCTGCCTCATCCCTTGGGAAGACCTGTTGCACATAAATGCAAGCTAACAAGGCCATGCAGCGGACGCGCGGAAGAGAGGCGTCTCGCTCTGCAGGCATGGTCTTCGCGCGCCGCTGATGGCTGGCGTTAGGTTGCGGAAGCAGCACTATCCTCTCTCAATAGCCGTGGGTGGTTTCAGGGTTGACGGTAAACAGATGTCTCTGAGAACAGAGAGTAGCCGATGCAATACCTCACACTTTCACTGCTGGTAATCGTCGTTCTACTTGTGATCCAGTTGCTCAGGCGGATCGATGAAATGGCAAGAGCGATCCAAGAGCTGAGTATAGAGATCACGGAACAGATACAAAAAGAGAAAGCCTCCACGACACCGAGGTATTAGCGAAACATGACGACAGGATTTGACCTTAAGGAACAGGTGTCCTTCCAGATTAGCTTTGCAAAGCTTTGGTATGGAAATGGCCCGTTCGATAACTTCTTACGCCCTAGAGAGGACGACCCAAGAGACAAGAACGAAGGACGGCCTATCCTTTACCTTGAGCTGAAAGTTCGACACTACAAGCTGCACGAGTTCCTTGGAAAGCGTCCCGCAACTGCGCGAAACCACCGACACACTATAGGGCAAGAGCTGACTGGAACAGGGGTCCCCGCTCGCGGCCAGCTGAATATTGGCGAGACGAACGATGACGGCAGGAGGCATGGATATGTTGAGATCTTCGGATTTCTCCCACTTGAGACGTTTGACGCCGTCGCGTCAGCACTGATTGTAGGCGGAAGGGATCTCTTGGCGCGCTCTCATCTACACATAGGATTCAAGGACGAACAAGACAAGATAAATTTCGATAGGCGTGAGGGGCCGCTAAAAGAGGCCATGTTCCTGCTAGAAGATCTCGCCATTACTTTCGAGATCGGAGAGAACTATGACGAGCACGCGGGCCTTGAGGAATAGCTGGCTGAGGACGGAACGGTGAGTTTTCACCAGACCGCAACCTAACCCCCGCCGGAGTGGACGCCAATCAGCCGCGCGCCGCTCACCCGCGCCCCGTTATCGCGCAGAAGGAGAACAATGTGACGGAGTCAAGCCAGGACGAGCAATGCGAACCACGGTTCGGGGTAGTTGCTGAGATCGAGGGGCGGGCGCGACCGGTCGTCCTGCTCAAACTGCCGTTCGGTCGCCTCATCGACGAGATAATCGTTCCCTACGACAATGGCGAGCCATTCTTTATAGACGGCGTGCCCGTCACACGAAAAAGCATAAGCCGCATCAAGGTCGTGGAATTGGGCGAGTCGTTCCGTATGGCGATGCGGGAGTTTGAGAACAAGCTCAACCGAGGGGAACCCCAGAACCAAAAGATCTGGGGCGACCAGTACGAGACACGTTTTGAGCATATTCTCCGAACAAAAATGCAGGACGTGACAGCACAAGTGCTCAAGGTCTACAGTCAAGCGGTCAAGCCCCGGATCAAGGACTATATACCGAAGCGAGAGGAGCTAATCTCCACGGCGACAACCATCTTCGTGGAGGCAATGAAGGTACTCTCTCGCTAACATCCGGCTTGAGCGGATCGGCTGCGCTGGCCGCTCACCCGGCGCGTTAGGCGCGCTTGATCGCGTCAGTCTCTACGGAATAGTCTGAGCGGAAGCCACGTCAAGTGCTTACAATGAGTGACCAGCTGACCAGTGTGCGCTAGTGGATGTCTTTGTAAGCTCGACCTATCGCGATTTCGCAGAATACCGTGAAGTGCTACGTGTGGCACTGACGACCAGCGGCCACACCTTCCATGGAATGGAGCATTTCGCTGCTAATCCTGCTCCACCCTTGGAGACTTGCATGGTTGCTCTAAGTAGGTGCAATGTATAGGTCGGACTGATCGGTGGCCTTTACGGATCCAGTCCACCAGGTCGCCGGCTATCATACACCGAACTCGAGTATCGTCGCGCCATGGATCGTAACATGTATGCAATCATCCTTCTCCTGGACGATGATGCTACCGTTCGGCAGTCACTCGTGGAGCGTGATCCTGAACGTCTTCGACGGCTGGAGCGATTCAAGAGCGTTATCAGGCAACGGCACACCGTGCAGACTTTGAGGGATCCTCATGAGGCGGCTTGGAAGATTCTAGCGGCTCTCCGCGTGTACGAGGTTGCACTGCGCGAGCGGGAGGATGCGGATAGACTATGAAACGGACGACAACGAAAGTTTTTGATCTTTTGCCGTCACTACAGCAGCGTGAGGAAAGCCTCGCGCCAGCAGCTTTCCTTCCCGCAGTTCCGGTTCGGGTAGAAGTAGAGGATAGGCCGGCGACTTACGCAATAGTTGACACTGCAGCGAAGATTTCTGTCGCTAGCAAGCAGCTAGTAAGGGCTGGTCCGAACACGCCCATAGGTGGTTCTATGCGTATGAAGGGGCTGGGTGGCCAAGATACAGTGGTGCAGATTGTGAAAACATCGTTGATACTATGTGATACGGAGTTCTCCCCTTGGCTTCGGCTAATGGACGTCCCATTCGCCCTTGTGCCTGAGCGGGAAAAGGAGGGGGCGGATCTTGTTCTTGGCTTCGATTCATGTTTGGCGCTTCTACGCTTGACGATAGACTACCCGCGGTGGCAGCTTCGGGTGTCCGCGCCGGTCTGCATGTTGGTTGTCCAAGAAAGGAAAGCAACCTCCCCCTTGCCGAGTAGAATTATCGAAGCTGAGTGGCTATTAGCACTTGGCAGTTATGAAGTAGCCGTGGCACTTGCCATGGCGGGCGTTGAAGAGATATTTGCTGAGTTCGCCAGGGATATGCCTATGGGCTCGAACTGGGTGCGTCAGCTCGAACACTCGACCACTACAATCCTAGATGAGCAGCGGCGGCAACTTTTCCGGCAGCTTTATACAATCCGCAATCGAGCAGTTCATGGTCCGCATACCCCGCAAGTGTCAGCCGCAGAGGCCAGAATGGCCATCCGGGCAGCTCAGGAATTAGCGAATTGGATCCAGTCCGAGCACGGAGCGAGGCGCGCCTAACACCTCACTGGAGCGGACGCGCAACAAACCGCGCGCCGCTCAGCTCTGGCCGTTAGGCACATAGGAAGGGGGCGAGATTGATCGAAGTCCTTACCACGCTTCTGGTTGTAATTACGGGGTTTTACGCATGGGCGACATTTCGAATTTTGCGCGCGAATGAACAAGTCGTTTCAGTCATGCAGGAGCAGTCGGAGGCCATCAACCGACCATATATAGCGGTGAGCACCTTTCTCGTGCCCAGAAGCGTCATGATTTACTTGAAAATAGAGAATATAGGTAAAACGGCTGCTCATGATTTACGCCTGACACTGGACAGGGATTTCTACAAATTCGGCAGAAGCGGAACAGAGAATAACCTGGCAAAATTCAGTGCTTTCACCCAGCCGATAAAGACCTTCCCACCAGGTGCTCAACTCGTTTTCCCTTTAGCTCAGGCCTTTGTTGTCTTCGGTGAGGAGGCCAACTCAGAAGCGACTCCGCGAGTATTTAATATCAATACCACTTACAGTTACTTGCACAGAACAGTAACTGACACCACCACAATTGATCTAAATCCTTATCTGAAAAGCCAACCAGATCCTGATCCAGTGCTGGACAAACTGGATGCAATGGTCAAATCTCTAGATACGATGGCCAGAGCGGGTCAAGATATGAGTGTGTCGCTGCGGAATGAGACTGCCAATGGGGAGCATGATATGAGTCAAACCTTGACGATCTCCGATGCCCTCTACGTTCGACTAGAAGCGTCAGCCCAAATGCGCGGCATGACCAGCATTGAACAACTGCTTGAAGAATGGCAGGCCAGGGAAGATGAGTTGCTCCGCCGCCAAGATGTGGTCCGCCGGATTGATTCACTGCGGGAGCGACTCTTTGCTACCTATGGAGAGCTGCCGGACAGCGTGGCGTTCATCCGCGAAGACCGAGAACGATAACTGATGGATAAGGCCATTATTGACAGTAGTGTCGCCATCAAGTGGTTTGTTGTTGAGCCTTATTCCGACGACGCGCGACGAGTGCTCAACGAGTATCAGTCCGGCACGCTCAGCCTGCTCGCACCGGACCTCATTTATGCGGAGGTGGGGAACATCGTTTGGAAAAAACAGCGGTTCCAAGGGTTGGCGGCCGACGCGCCGGATTGTTCGGGCTCAGGCAAGAGATGTCCTGTGAGGCGGTGCCGACATGGTCGAGCACGCCGATTCGAGAGCCATCGACCCATGGACGCACGCCCGTGATGAGGGTCACAGCCCTCCGTCATCATGGCGGCCCTCTGGTGTTGGGCGCTAGCGGCCACAGCAGGACGAGTGGCCCACCGCATGTCCTGCAGTGCCGTTCCTCCGCCGGGGTGGGAGGTGGGTCCTGACGTGCTCGGTTGTGGCCGCTCTCGGCAGGGCGGTGGTTGCTGGGGCAGGCCTTCAGAAGCGTCCTGAGCTGCGCGCGCGCTCCTCGACCGTGCGGGCTGAGGAAGCCGTCGTCTCTGACCGTGAGAAAGCCTTTGGGCCGCACCTGGTGGAGGACGCGGCGGATGAACTCTGCGGCGGGAAGCGTCAGGTGTTTCCATCCGTGGCTGCCGCGCTCCTGGAAGCGGCACGTGACGTGCCCGTCTTCGAGCGTTTCCATGCGGTGGTTGGGGAGAGCCATCCGGCGGATGTCGGGGGCGAGGGAGGTGAGGACCGCATGGCCGGTTCCGGCCGGTTCACAGTGGACCACCCCTGCCTGTTGCCAGAGCTGGGGAGGGACGTGCTCGACCAGACCGGTGTTGGTCAGGGCCTCCTTGAACGTGCCGCGGAAGCGTTTGGAGCGCGCGCGGACGGGAACCAGCCAAGCCTTATCGTGGGGGGAGAGCCACGTCGATCCGTCCGGCGACAGGGCCCCACCAGGCCCGAGATCATGGATAGGTGGATGCGAGGCCATATCCCGAGTCCCGGTGTGCAGAACCCCCACCATGCCGATCTGGCCGCCGAGGTCGTGGGGGTCCAGGGCCAGGGCCTTCAGGGTGGCAGCGGAGGTCTGGAAGCGCAGGTTGTCGATGCGGTGCGGCTGAGAGCGGGCGACAGGCCGCCGTTCCGCGGGCAGGGTCAAGATGACCAGAACATCGGGGACGGGGAGGAGCCGCTCCGGTGGCTTTTCCCGCCATGGCGTCGCCTCGTCATTGTGGCACTTGGGACCATGCCGAGTCGTGCAGGAATGCTCGCTGTACTCCAGGGCACCGCACTCCAGGCCCTGGTAGACATGGCCGCCCAGGGCTTCGGTACGGCATGGGTCAATGGCCTCCATGGCCGCCACGTGGCTCTGAGGCCTCCGGTCTTGGCATGTGGCGCGATACGCTGGTCCATGACGCCGGAAGATGTCCGCTCGCTCGATCAGGCAAGACCTCCGGCTGCCGTTAGAGGTCGCTCAAGAGCCGATGGAGCGCATCTCGGGCCATGGCGTCGGCGTTGCGGGGCAGAGGGGTGGAGAGGGCGGTGGTGGTCGGGGTAGTGTGCCCCAAAGACTCCTGGATGAGGCGACGGTTCACTCCTGCCTCCAGCAGAGGGGTGGCATCGCGGTGGCGGAGGGTGTGGACGGCAGCCCGCTTCGTGACACCGCGCTCTGTGAGGGCAGCCCGAAAGGCGTCTGGCACACGGCTTCGGGGCCTGGGTGCTGTGGCAGTGGGCAGGCCTGTACCCCCCCGACCCGGGGCGGGAACGATCCACACAGGGTGGCGGGGGGTTTTCCAGTCCTGGCGCCGGCCCTCCAGGGTCGGCGTTGGAGGCGGCCCAGAACGGTCCTTGGCACCTTTGCCAGCACGCACGTGGACCAGCAGGCGTGCCCTGTCAATGTCGGGGACCTGCAGGTGGGTGCCTGCCTGAGGGCGCAGGCCACAGGCGTCGATGGTGGTGAGACACACCCGATAGCGACGCCGTGTGCGGTGTGCCAGCATGGTGCGGACCTCTGCGATCCTGAGGATGACCGGGAGTGTCCTCTCGCGTGGGGGGCTGACGAAGGTCAGGGTGGTCCATGCCCGCGGCCAGGTGTGCTCAGAGAAACACTTGAGGCCGCACAGGGCAAGGGGACTGGCACTGCGCGAGTCGTGCTTGAAGTGTTTGCGATGAAGGCAGTAGGCACGGCGTTCTGCCTCGGTGATGCAGTCGGGGGACTTGGGGTCATGCTCCGCCAGTTGGCGGATGGCCCTGACATACATCTCCTGGGTCCGTGCGGACAGGCCTCTGAGTTGTCGGTCTTCGATCATCTGTTGGCGCAGTGGCGTCATCGCTCTACCTCCTGTGCATGAGGGTGGATCGCGTGAGCACGTACAGGAGGTAGAGTCTGCCTGAGGATGACGGATGGAGACCCCTTCAAGCCTGGCTTGGATGCTGGCGAGACGAACAACTGCGCGCAGCGCTTAGTTCAACCATGGGTTGCAGCGGACGGGGGGACAGCGGCGCTTTGCGGCTCGGTGGCTCAGTCAGAGGTTAGTGGTAGCGCTGCCCCCGCCGCTGAACCCGATGCCGATATGATTTGCATTGCAAACGGTTGTGCCAAAAGGACTTGTAAAACCCGACTTTTGGCGCAAGGGTTGCGTAAATCATCAGACTCTCTGATCTGCACGCAGGGCAGATCAGAGGGCCTAGGCTGATTGACTGTAGGTGCCGGACATGAAGCACGAGGTCCAGATACCCTACGAGATCGAGAGTCTCAACTTCGGTCAGCTACACGGTGGGGCCAATGGGGTGGCCATAGTCACTGGCTGCGCCTCACACTCTGGTCTAGAAGCCCGCTTCAGGTTTCTCATCTCGACACGTAATGGCATGGTGAATGGCACGGTTGACGCGCCGTGCCATAACACGCCCGTTTAGTGCTTCGCTTGCTGGACCGTGTAGTCTTGTTGCAACCTGCAGACTCACGGCAGGATCAGGATCGCAGATGATACTGGGCTGGCATCTCCTCGACACGCCCCTCCTTTGCCAGCTTTTCCAGATGGGTGGCGACATTTTGCTCAGCACCGCGCCATAGTCCTGCGGGCAAGTCGGACGGATAGACGTCTCGGGTAATCGCTTCTACCGTGCCTAATCCCTTGCCCAGTGCGGCCAAGATTTGTTGTTCGCGTTGTTGTCGATGGTCGATGTACCACCGCACGAGCTCCGCCCCTCGTGGCGGTGGTACCACTGGGCCATGGCCCGGGCAGATGGTCTCGTGTGCGTAGTTGGTCAACAATTCCAGGGACCGCATATAGCTCCCCAGGTCGCGCACGGTGGTTGATGAAGCCCCCAAGATACAGTCGCCAGTGAAAAGTATGCGGTCGTCACCGAGGTAATAGCTCACGTGGTCGACCTCGTGACCCGGCGTGAACAGCGCTTGCAAGGTCACACCGCCGCCGGTCGTGACCATTTCGTCTGGCTGAAGCGCGACCACGGCGTCTTTCTCGACCATCGTTTGCAACTTAGCCACGAGCTGTGGATGGCACCGCACCGGAGCCGGCATCACCTCATAGATGCGGTCTAGTCCACCGATGTGGTCATGGTGGCTATGCGTGAGGAAGATCGCGCTGATCTTGGGACGTCCCAATTGTTGGTAATAGTCGAGAAGGCTCTGCGTCCATTCGCGCATCTGATCCCCGGTGTCGATCAACACCATCGCCTCATGGGGGTCGCCAACGAAGTAATTATTGCTGCCACCTGGGTGGAACGCCGCGCCATCATCGATATGCATGACATAGACATGGGATGAGACTTGCATATAACACCTCGCCGTATCTGTGACACGATCAACAGCAGCGATGGAGCATCGAACCCTTGATACAGACGGTAGCACACTGGCGACCGGCACCCCGGAGATGACCGTCGCACAGGGAAACGTGCGCGCTTCGCCCCCTCAATTGAGAGGCTGACAAACCATCATCACAAGTTCCAGAGATTAGCACAGAATGTCTGTGTCAGGCTATATTGAACACACTGCTCTCTCACCTTTCAGCCGCTGCAGCTCTGCCTGAAGATGCGGTCCTCGCCAGGATTCATTGGCGAACCCTGCCAAGCGTTGTCGCAGCGCTGCATTGGAGCGGCACAACCCCCAGTCCTCAGCCGCACCCAGAGAATACGGCCTCAGCGAGAGCAGTAGGCATGGGCCAGTATCAGGTCACCGGATCAAAAGCGGAGATTTTCTGAGAAAGAAAAGCGTGGGAAGAGAAAGGACACGGCAGACAATCCTCGCGTAGGCTTCCCGGTCAGATCGGTGGTCTCCCCAGCAAGCAGGCCATCGAGGCCTCCAGGCGTCGAGAACGGGGAATCCTCATCCACGCGTCGGCAAGATCACCGTGGCGCTTCCAGCCACCGGCCGGTCCCCGCTTTCGTTCTCGATGAAGACATCGCATTCGATGGAATTCTCGCTACCGCGCACGTGTTTCTCGACGATCAATCCCTTACACGTCAGTTGCACGCCCGGCTTGACAAAGCCGCGGAAACGCACGTCGAGCTTGCGGAGAATCGCCCCCTGAGCCCAATCGTTGATCATCCGTGACAGATAGGCCAACCCCATGTTGCCGGGCGCGATGATGCCATCCATACCCAGGCTGCGAGCGTAAGCATCATCCGTAAAGCGCTTTTCGGTGATGCGGCATGCTTTCACATACGCTGCAATCGTTTCGTGTGTCGGATTCATCGGCAATGGGGTGATCTCATCCCCAATGTCGACATCCTCGAAATACACCGCGTTCTCGCTCATGTCGCCCTCACTCCCGCCCTGCTCCCGATTCGCGTCGGACTTGCGATTGCTCAACAACGGCCACTTTCTCGCCCTTCTGGTTCTCGTATGTGGTCTCACGGATGATGAACACCATCTTGCCCGTGCGTCCTGTTTTTTCATACACGTCGGTGATCCGCGCCTTCACGGTAATGGTGTCGCCAGGCCGCATCGGAGTGTAGAACTCGCAATGCTGCCCCGCATTGAAAGATATCTTGCCAAATTGCACTTTCGGGTCTGGCATTTGGTGGGCACGGAACACATCGTAAAAGATCGGCGGGGCCACGAGTCCGCCACTGCCGGTGTTCTTCGCCGCTTCCGGATCGACATACTGCGGGCTGGTTTCGCCGACGGCTTGTGCAAACGAGAGCATCATGTCCTCGGTAATCTGGAACGTGCCCAACACAAATTCCTTGCCGAGGATGCTCTGATCGAACTCGATCACGGCTGCACTCTCCTCTTCGCCTCAATCCTGGATTCTGGCCTCTTCCAGGGTGATGGGATGATAGTCACCCGAGTACAATTGTGCCACCAGATCCTGCATACTGTGGACCGGGCGTTTGAATTCCGTCATAAATTTGCCGACAGCGCTGACGAAATGCGCATCGCTGCCACCGATGCCAAAGAGCTGGCGCGCGGCGACAAGTTGCTCGGCGCGGGCATTCTCCTGTGTGCTGCTGCCACCGTTGAGTTGTTCTGCGGCGCGCAGGTAGCTGCCGATGTCATAGCCGTTTTCGAGATGTTCGACGAGCCCGATGTGCCGCCGCCCAGGATGCGCGGGGATGCCGATGCCACCGGCATCTTCCATAGCGTTGATCAGCTCTCGCCCACTCAAGTGTACGTTCTTGAGATCAAAATGGTGCGTGATCTTTTCGTTCATGCCATAGCACAACACATGTCCGCAGTCGGTGTCCGCCTCCGTGCCCTTGAAAATGAGGATATCATACTGGCGGGAAAGGGCCTCATAGTCGGCCTCACTGTTAAACAGTCGATGCTCCGTAAACACGATACCATCGATGCGGTAGTTGCGCCGCAGCTTCGTGAGCCATTTCATATAAGTCTCGACACTCGCCATGCCGTCGTCGGACACATCCGAGTGTACGTGCATATCGATGATCATCCATCGTCCTCCATAATCGGTTGTACGCTACTGGAACGTGCGCAAGTCCGCGTCAATCGCCGCATTCACCCGCTTCACCGTCTCGACAGCGACTCCATCTCCCCCGCTCCACTCGCCCAGGACCTCGTCTTCTGCCAGCGCCACCAGACGGACCGGCACTAGCTGATTCACAGATGCGTCTGGCGCATCGACATGCACGCGTATGTAGTGCTCCGTCAAACCCGACAGGAATTGTCGGGCCTTATCGCGCTTGCCCTCCAGGAGGATAGTCAATTCCTGGCCGATAAATTGCCTCGCGAAGGCTTTTTTCTTCGCCTGGCCTAGCTCACGCAGGCGCCGACTGCGCTCCTTGGTCGCGGCAGGATGCACCTGGCCAGGATATTTGGTGGCTGGCGTCCCCGGCCTGGCAGAGTAGCTGAAGACGTGCAGATACGAAAATGGCAAGCGCTCCACGACGCGGAGCGTCCGTTCGAAATGCGCCTCGGTCTCACCTGGGAAGCCGACCAACAGGTCGCTCCCCAATCCGCATTCCGGCATGCGCGTCATCACGTTGGCGATCAAGCGCTCGTACGACGCTACATCATAGTGTCGCCGCATCCGGCGCAGGATGTCGTCATCGCCGCTCTGCAGGCAGATGTGCAGGTGTTTGCAAATCTTCGGGGAGGCCGCGATAAAATCCAATAAGTCCTCGCTGACCGTGGCGGGCTCAATCGAGTTCAGTCGAATGCGCTCGATCCCGTCCACCCGGACGAGCTGCTCGAGCATCGCCAGCAGCGTGGTGGGAGTCTCGAGATCCACCCCATAGGCCCCGGTATGGACGCCGGTGAGGTCGATCTCCTTATAGCCCGCAGCGGCAAGGACACGTACATGCTCGAGGATGGCGGCAATGGGCCGACTGACACTTGGGCCGCGCAGATGCGGAATGATACAAAACGTGCAGAAGTCGTCGCAGCCGTCTTGCACTTTGATGGTGGCACGGGTGAAGGGACTGATGTTGGCGGTATCGCCACCTGCGCCGAAAGTGAACTTTTCCGTTGGCTGACCTTTGAATGGATGTGAGGTGAAGACCTTCTCCTCGGTGTCAGGCGTGTCAAGGCTGTCCTCGAAGAGCTGGAAGAGCTGGGTCTTCTCCGCATTGCCGACGACCAGGGCGACTTCCGGCATGGCCGCCAGGGTCTGGGCGTCTCGCTGAGCATAGCAGCCGGTAACGATGACTCGCGCCGAGGGGTTACGCTTAATAACCGAGCGAATGAGTTGCCGAGCATCTGCCTCGGCGTGCCCGGTGACGGCACAGGTATTGATCACATAGTAGTCGGCTGGCTGATCGAAGTCGACGATGTCATACCGATGCCGATAAAAGACACCGCGCAGCGACTCTGTTTCATAAGAATTCAGCTTACATCCTAGCGCGAAAAATGCGACGCGACCGCGCACGACTGCTCCCGTTTCTGTGTCTGCCGCGCTCAACCTCTTCCCGATGCACTTGGATTGTCGAGCCCAGCGGTCTGACCTAAACTCCTGACCTGAGATGATCGAGACCAGGAAAAATCTTACGAAAAGACGATGCTTAATCTCCCCCGGCAGTCTAGAGAAAAAACCATTATCAGTCAAGCCGACCGTTCGTTTGACGACTCTAGGTGCCGCTGAATCTCATTTACCAGCCGGGCCTTCGCCTCGGCAAGCGTCCCCGTCATGCGTACTCCAGCTGCCTTGCGATGGCCGCCGCCGCCAAAGAGCTCGGCCACGGCACGCACATCGAAATCGTGCTTGGCCCGCAAGCTCACGCGAATGTGCCCAGGTTCGTGCTCGCGCAGGAACAGGGCGACCTCGACCCCCTGCAAGGACACCGCATAATCGACGAAGCCATCCATATCCTCGTCGCCATAGCGCGCCTGCCCCAGGACCGCATGATCGAGCGAGAGGATCGACACACGCCCATCCAGCACACGCTCCAGCGATTGCAGCGTGGATGCCAGCAGGGACAAGGTCGTGGGCCGATACTCATAAAACAGCTGTTCCGCGATCAGCTGTGGGTTGGCGCCGGCGCGTACCATTTCCCCGGCGATGATCAGGGCGTCCGGCGTGGTCGAAGAAAAACGAAAGCGCCCGGTATCGAAGGCAATCCCAGTGTAGAGCCAGGTTCCCAGCGCCGCATCGAACGGTACGTCAAGGTCGACGCAGAGACGATAGACGAGCTCCGCCGTCGAGCTGGCTGCCGTATCGCCATAATTGAATTGCCCGAAGTGGTCGTCGCTGGGATGATGATCGATTTTCAAGATTGCCGCATCACGGGGGATGAGGCGGGCCACCCGTTCAAGCCGCGACAAGGTCGGCACATCGACGGTTATGACATTGGCCACCGGCAACTCGGCCTCCAACCCTTCCCGGTAAGAGACGACCGTGTCGATCTGGGGTAAATAGTCATACCGAGGTGATCGGAAGCCATCAGTCACCAGCCACACCTGCTTGCCCAGACGCCTAAGGATGCGCCCACAGGCCAACATCGACGCCAGTCCGTCGCCGTCGGGATTCACATGTGAGGTGACCAGGAAATGATTGCTCCCTGGCCTCTGCAGCCACGCCGTGATGGCGTGCAGCTCGGGGTCAATCGGACGTGCGACTGGATCCAGAGATGCCATGGTGTATCGATCCTTTCACCTTCCCTCCAACCCTGGCCGGGACGGTCGTGTCGGCGGCGGCCTTGACTTGATCTCGGGCCAGCTCATAGCCGCGCTTCAAAAGCACTTCGAGGTTCACCACATCAGCCCGATTGTAGGCGATGAGCCGCTGCAGCGCCGCGGAGTCTCCGTGCCGATAGCGGGCCCAGAGCAAGACCGCATCAAAGCCGGTTAAGCCCGCGATCTCATCCTCCCGGTAAATCCCCCACTGCCGCTCGATGCGCTTCAAACCGCCATGGTAGCCGAGCTGATGCAGAAACATTCTGAGATCGATCTGCGCCTGATAGATGGGAATCCCCAGATCACGCTCGATCATCGGCAGATCGAAGCTCTTGCCGTTAAAGGTGACTAGCAGGTCATACCGTCGCAGACAGGCTTCGAAGGTATGCAGGTTGTGACCGCGCACGAAGGAACGAAACTCCCGCCCATCGAAGAGGCCGATGACGGTGATGCCCTGTCGGCCATGCCCCAGTGGACCAGTCTCGATGTCGAGATAGGCGGTCGCGTCCTGAAAATCACCATAAAGACGCCAATGTTCGCGCACGGGCAACAGTTGCGCGAAGAAATAAATGTTGCCCTGGCGCAGGGCTTCCTGCGACAGGTGGATGATGGCCTCGGCATCGCGCAGCAAAGTTGGCGGGAGGCCACTGCGCTGGGGGGTCGCCAGCAAGTCATCCCAGGTAGAGATGCCGCGGCGCCAGAGGGCGCGCTCCCGGCGTTCACCGAGGCCAGGAATATGTTGAAACGTGTGACAGAGCATGTGTCTTAGAGGATCGTCCAGCCGCCATCGACGACGATGACTTGGCCCGTCATGTACTTGGCCGCCTCCGATGCCAGGAAAATCAGCGCTGGGGTCAAGTCGTCGTAGGTAGCAAGGCGTCGCATCGGGATGCGACGGATGGTGTTGTGAAGAATGTCCGGGTCCGCAAAGCGCGCTTCATTCATCGGCGAGATAAAATAGCCAGGGGCGAGGGCATTGACGGTGATCTGATAACGCGCCCACTCAGCGGCCAGGACACGAGTGAACTGGACAACTCCCCCCTTCGCGGCGCCGTATGCTCCCAGCAGCGGTACGGCCACGAGTCCGGCCGCCGAGACGACGTTGATAATCCGCCCGCCGCCTCGTTGCATCATCTGCTTGCCAGCAGTCTGGGCGCAGAAGAAGGTGCCGTGCAGGTCAGTGTCGATGACGCGACGCCATTCCGCCTCGGTGAGATCGGCAATGAGCTTCTCGACCGCAATGGCGGCATTGTTGACCAGGATATCGATCTTATGAAAACGTTCAACGGTGCGATCGATCAGGCGTTGGACCTCGGCTGCCTGGGTGATGTCGGTTTGCACGGCCAGACAACGGCGCCCTTTCTGCTCCACGGCGGCGGCCACTTCTTCTAGCGCCTGCCGATTGCGCGCTGCGATGGCGACGTCGCAGCCGACCTCGGCGAACGCCAGAGCCGTCTCTTTGCCGAGCCCACCGCTGGCTCCGGTGACGATGGCCGTGCGTCCTTCAAGACTGAAGACCCCAAGATTCATCGACGACGTTTGCCTGTCGTATAGCGTTCGGCCGTTAGCGCACCGACACGTACCCTCGGTCCCCCTCGGATCCTGACACCTCATCCGTGAGAAAGGGGATATCATCGGTACGTACTTTGGCGGTCCGCATGTGTTTGGCATGAGTCTCGAGGAGCGGCACATTGCCCCCCTCCTCACGCAGCTGCACGGCGCGCCTGACCACCTCATCCTTAGGTACCGGCTCACCCGTCCGGCAGCCGATCATGGCGATATTGCGTTTGCCCTCAACCGGAAACACATGGATCGCCGTGAACAGCTCTTGCCAACACTTATAGACCGCACGGAAGAGCGAGCTCTCGGGGCCTACGACATCGCTGATGAGGTTGAAGGCGAACACACCTGTCGGCGTCAAGCGTTTCACCGCGGCATGGAAGAATTCCCGCGTCATGAGGTGAAACGGCACCGCCTCTGAAAAGTAGGCATCATGAACGATCAGATCATAGCGTTTGTCGGTTTTTTCCAGGTACGCCCGCGCATCATCAACGATGACGTTCAGGCGTGGTCCAGACTGAAAGTGAAAAAAGCGTTCCGCTACCTCGACCACTGCCGGGTCGATCTCGATGATATCCATCGTGATCGAGGGATAATCCGCATGAAACTTCTTGGGTGTGGACCCGCCCCCAAGCCCCAGAAACAGCACTGACCGGATATCGCGTTTGAAGACCCACGCCAGATGAAAATATTCTGTATAACGGAAGTCGCTCCGCACCGGATCGACAACGTACATGCCGCTTTGGAGTGAATCACCAAACTTGAGGTGCCGGACCTCGCCGTCATCCGTGACGGCGATCTGATGGTGATCGCTGGTCTTGGTGAACAAGGTTTTTGGCTGGCCTGGATACATACGATACGGCTCCAGCATAGTTTTCCATGCCTTTCGCAGATCAGCCCAGAGCTTCACGCATCCCTCACACACTATAGCAGGTGTGGCCAAGCATCGGCCTGGCTGATCGATGCTGACCTCAATTCGGTTCAAACCCGCTCCAATGGCGGTTTTTCCTAGGATTATACGGGCATATGCCTGCGAGCCGCAAGAAAAAAGTTCCCGCTGGGGAGCGCAGAAGCCTCGCCGAGATAAGCATTGCCTTCAGGCCGCAACTTTGCTACCGTATGCCCGGAGGATCGCCATGGAAACCATCACTGAAGTCCTCACACAAGCTGAACTGCGGCGACGGGCGCGAGTGCGCGATGAGTATAGCCGGCGGGTTGGTCCTCTGCAGGAGTGGGACGTTGAGGGCGATGAGGCCGATTGGCCAACCCCGGCAATCGTCCGCGATCTGCAGGCCGCTCTGCGCCTCGCCGATGCTTCACAGACGCTCGGGATGCGCCATCTGTTCCGCTTTACCATCGGTGAATACTTGCTCCGCCAGACGCACGGATCCAGCGCAACCATTCAAGATCGACAGCAATCTGCCGTCGTCGAGGTGCCAATTCTGGACGAGCCGGTGCCATTTTGGCAGGTAGGCGCACGCCTGGCCTTGGAACGCAAACGGGTGCTGCGCGAGGCGCTGGAGAGCACCACCACCAGTCTGATTCAGGGATTCCTGCCCTTGTATCGCGACTTCTGGACCGGGCTGTTTGGCGTCGTCGAAGCCCTTGGATATCCGAACCTCATCGCCCTGTGGGAAGAGCTCTTTGGCGTGCGTCTGGATGCGTTTCTGCAGCCGCTCGAAACCATTCTTCGGGAGACTGAGGGTACCTATCACGAGCGTATGCAGTGGCACCTCAAACGCGCCCTGGGGATCAGGCTCGAGGATGCCAAACGTCACGACATCCTTGCCCTCTTCGGGGTGGATGAGACGGCTACATGGTTCACGCGCGCCGAGATGCTCCCATGCTTGCAGCAATGGCTGGACGACTGGGGCTGGCAGTTCGACGCCCACGGCAACCTGCGTATCGAGCAATACCCGGCGCTGGCAGGAGGGTCGTGGTGTGCAGCTCTGGAGATCCCAGGAGACATTCGGCTGGCCCTGACGCCAGCGGAGGGGATGCGAGGTTACGCCCAAGCCTTTCGCGAAACGGGCAAGAGCATGCTGCTGGCGTCCTTGCCCGCCGACGTTCCCCGCGAGCTCCGCTGTTTCCCCGATCCGTCCATTCTGGAAGCGCAGGCGGAGTTGTACGGCGGGTTGAACCGCACGCCGCGCTGGGTGCAGATGTATCGGCATGTCCAGCAATCCGAGGAGGGGCTAAGCCTGGCGCGGCTCGAGCGGCTCTATGTCGTGCGCCGTTATATCGGCAAATGCCTCTACGAGCGCACGTTCTATGAAGACGCGGTCCTTGACGGCAAGGAAGAAGCCTATCGGGACGCGTTGCGTCGTGCCAGTGGCTTTACCTACCCAGAGAGCTACTATCTCTATGACATCGACCCTGGCTTCAGCAGCTTTTGGAATGTGCGGGGCTGGGTGCTGGGTGCAGCCATCCGCCAGCAACTGCAGCGGCTTTATGCCGAGGAATGGTTCCGCGAACCGGATGCTCGACTCGCCTTGCACGAGTTTTGGCGTCAAAGCCCATCCCATACGTTCGAAGACCTCATCGCCCAGGTGAATGGCTCGACACTCGGTGTAGACGCCGTGGTCGCCGACCTCTTAAGTGATTTGTGACCAAGCCGTCCACGACAACGCAGCGATTTTATGCCAACCTGGCGCGCCTCATCCGCCCGTATCGCTGGGACTTCTCCATCGGGCTCCTCGCCACCGCCGCCGCGAGCGGCCTGGCGGTGCTCATTCCCCTCACCTTTCGCGGTGGGGTCGACAGCGTCGTGCAACATGCGCACTCGGCTCCGCTGCTGCTATATGGGCTAGCGGTAATCCTGCTGACGATCGGCAGAGGCTGGGGCGAATATCTGGCCTATCAGCGCATTGCCGGTATGGGACAGCGCATTGCCTATGATCTACGTAACCGCATTTTTGCCCATCTCCAATCCCTGCCGCCCGCTTTCTTTGACCAAGCCAACACTGGTGACATCATGTCTCGAGCCACCTCGGACGTGGAAGGCGTGCGGATGTTCATCAACTGGAGTCTGAGCAGCTTCCTGGAGATGCTGTTCCTGTTCATCGCTGCCCTCGTGTTGATGTCCCTCATGAGCTGGCAGCTGACCTTGCTTGTCTCCGCCATGTTCCCCCTCCTGGGATACGCGGTGATGCGGTTTCGAAAGCGTCTGCGGCCATGCTATCTGGCCGTTCAGGAGCAGTATGGCCAGATGACGACCGCGCTGCAGGAAAATCTGGCTGGGATCAGACTCATCCAGGCGTACCGACAGGAACAGTCGGAGACGGCCCGCTTCCGCGAGATCAACCAGGAATTGTTCCGGCGTGCCATGGCCGCAGCCTGGGAACGCGCCATCTATTTGCCGACGATTTTCTGCCTTGGTACCACCACGGGTGGCATGGTTCTCTGGTTTGGGGGCAGTCAGGTGATGTCTAGCCGCCTCACGCTGGGCGAATTCGTGGCGTTCATCGGCTACGTGGGGCTCCTGGCCAAACCGCTGACCACGTTGGGGTGGATGATTAGCCTGGCACAGCGTGCGGTGGCCTCGCTTGGTCGAATCGAGGAGATTCTCTCGACCACCCCACCGCCAACCGTGCCGACTCAGACCGACGTGGTCGTGCCCACCCCGACCGAGAGCGGTCGTGAGCAGCCTCTCGTCGTTTTTCAGGGGGTGAATTTCGCCTACAATGGACGGACGGTTCTGCACGATATGAATTTCCAGGGCTGGAGAGGAGAGTTGGTCGCCATCACGGGACCAAGTGGCGCGGGCAAGAGCACCATCGGTCATCTCATCCCTCGCTTATATGATGTCTCGGCCGGCCGAGTGCTGCTTGATGGTGTCGATGTGCGTGATCTCCCGCTCCAGGAGCTCCGTCGCCGCGTGGCGGTGGTGCCACAGGAGACTTTTCTCTTTTCCGCCTCCGTGGCTGAGAATCTGGCCTATGGGCAACCGGACGCCCCGCCAGAAACCATCCATGGCATTGCCCATGGCACTTGCCTGTGGGAGTCGATTCAAGCGTTTCCGCACGGGATCGCCACCATGGTCGGAGAGCGCGGCATCACGCTCTCCGGCGGCCAGAAGCAGCGCGTGGCCCTGGGGCGGGCGCTGCTCTATGGCGGCGAGGTACTGGTCCTCGATGATCCATTCTCCAGTGTCGACGCCGAGACCGAGGAGCGGCTACTCGAGACCGTACGCGCCGCGGCCTGCGAGCGCCTGGTGCTGCTGATCACCCACCGCATCAAAACATTGCAGGCGGCGGACCGCATCATCGTGGTGGCCGATGGCTGCATCGTCGCCGACGGCACGCATCAGCAGTTGCTGGCCCAGGGGGGGCTCTATCGTCAATTGTATGAGCACCAATGTTTGCGCCAGAGTCTGGCGTGAGTGCGGCTTCCTGACCGCCAGAGACCATGTTCTGAGGCACCGCGTATGATCTCCTCGCCGCACCCCGAAGACGAGGTGTTGGGACGTCTCTACGACCGCCGCATGATGCGCCGGTTGCTGGCATACGTGCGACCATACACCGTGCATTTCATCCTGGCCGCCGGGCTCATGACGCTCTGGTCGGGGGCACAACTGGCTGGGCCGTATCTGATCAAGGTGGCCATCGATCGCTACATTCTGTTGCACGATCGCACTGGCCTCGCCCTCCTGACCGGCCTCTACCTGTTCTCCCTACTCTTGGCAGCTGGCGTGCGCTCAGCCCAGATCATGACGATGTCCTACATGAGCCAGCGGGTGATGTTTGACCTGCGCATGCAGATGTTCGCCCACCTGCAAACGTTGTCCCCGGCTTTCTACGACCGCAATCCGTTGGGACGGGTGATGAGCCGTCTGACGAATGATATCGACGCCCTCAACGAAACGCTGACCTATGGGCTGATCGGGATTCTGGCTGATGCGCTCACGCTGGTTGGCATCGTGATCATTTTGCTGAACTTACATCTGCAGTTGGCGCTGCTCACCCTGCTCGTACTACCACTCTTGATCGGTGCATTCCTGGTGTTTCGCGGCCCGATGCGCGAGGTCTACCGCGAGATCCGGGTCAAGCTGGCGCGGGTCAACGCCCACTTGCAGGAGAATCTCAGCGGCATGCGGGTGGTGCAGCTGCTGGGCCGCGAGGCCCTCAACCTCGAGCATTTTCGACGCCTCAACGGCGAGCAGATGGAGGCACAACTGCGCTCCATCTGGTATCAGGCACTGTTCACGCCAGTCATTGGCGTGATCACCTCGATCGGTATTGCCGTGATCCTCTGGCGCGGTGGGAGTTGGGCACTTGAAGGGACGCTCACGGTGGGGACGTTGGCCGCCTTTTTAGCCTATGTGCAGCGCTTCTTCCAGCCCATCGACAACTTCAGTGATCAGTATACCCTCATGCAATCAGCGATGGCTGCGGCCGAGCGCGTGTTCCACCTGCTCGATCAACGCCCGGAGATCCGCGACATCCCTGCGCCAGTTCCGCTAGGCACTTTCCGGCATGCGGTGGAGTTCCGACACGTGTCATTTGCCTATGCCCGCGGGGATCAGGTGCTGCACGATGTCTCATTCACCCTACGCCGAGGGGAACGTCTGGCGTTGGTTGGGCCGACCGGAGCCGGTAAAAGCAGCATCGTCAGTTTGCTCTGTCGCTTCTATGAGCCCCAGCAGGGCCAGATCCTCTTTGATGGCGTCGATATTCGACAGATGTCGCTGGCTGACCTGCGCGGTCACATCGCTTTGGTCTTACAGGACCCGTTCCTGTTTTCAGCATCGCTAGAGCACAATCTGACCTTGGGTAATCGCACCATCACCCGTGAGGCCGTGCGGCAGGCAGCCAGGTTGATCGGCACACAACGCCTCATCGATGCGCTGCCTGAGGGGTTGGAGACTCCGATATTCGAGCGTGGGGCCAATCTCTCGGTGGGTGAGAAGCAGCTGCTGTCGCTGACACGGGCGCTGGCACATAATCCCGCGATTTTGATCCTGGACGAGGCAACTTCCAGTGTGGATGTCGAGACCGAGGCCTTGATCCAGGAGGGCATGAAGCAATTACTCGCCCACCGTACCGCCCTGGTCATTGCCCATCGCCTGTCGACGATCCGCGAGATGGATCGTATCCTTGTCCTCGACCATGGCCAGTTAGCTGAAGAAGGCACCCATGAGCAGCTCCTTGCCAGAGGGGGCCTCTACGCCAAATTGTACAGTCTTCAATTCGCGACAGATGCCATGTTTGTGCCTGTCCCGCCGAAACGCGCCACATCTCTCAGCGACACCCCTTCAATGTCTTCCTCGATAGTTCCCTCCCTTGCACCACGGCGCTAGGCTGCTTTAGAATGCACCCATGCCACTCTTGCCATGGGAGCAGGAGTAGGGCAGCAATGGATGAAACAAGCCGCGAGGAGCTGCCGCCATGCAAATCTCAACCACCACCATTCGACTACGTACGGGCGAGGGGGAGATGAAGTGCCATCAGGCACAGCCACGGGGACAGGGGAAATTCCCTGCGGTGATTGTCATCATGGAGGCGTTTGGCCTCAACGACCACATCAAGGATGTCACTGAGCGGATTGCCGCCGAGGGGTATGTGGCGGTCGCGCCCGACCTCTACTACCGAGAATCCCCCAATGTCGTCGGCTACGACCAGCTCCAAGAGGCCATCGGACTCATGCAGCGGCTTGATGCCGACAAAGTCGTGGTCGACCTTCAAAGCGTCATCACTCACCTCAAAACCCAGACCTTTGTTATCGGGGATCGCATCGGCATTACGGGCTTCTGTATGGGGGGGACGATCGCCTTCATGTCCGCCTGTAAGTTTCCCACCGACATCAAGGCGGCGGTGCCGTTTTATGGCGGGAGCATCGCCAACGATACACCGACAGCGCCGCTGAACGCTGCCGGCGACTTGCAGGCCCCGATCCTGTGTTTTTTTGGCGAGAAGGACCCCTATATTCCGCTGTCGCAAGTGAAAGCGATCGAGGAGAGGCTCCGCACGCTGGGGAAATCGTTTGAAGTCAAGGTCTATGCCGATGCCGACCACGGATTTTTCTGTGACGAGCGCGCTTCGTATCATCCCGAGGCCGCCCAGGATGCCTGGGAAAAAACCAAAAGCTGGTTTGCCAAGTACTTACAGGCATAGGGAGAGGACCAGGACTGAAAGCGTGTCCAAAAAGTCTTTGCTCCCCCCTTTCATAAAGGGGGGCCGGGGGGGATTTAGCAGTGGCCCCCTGGGAAATCCCCCCTCACCCCCCTTTGACACAGGGGGGAAGAGGAGACGCCAGGAGCTTCTTAGATTCCCTCTGAGCCCGATAACGCAGCAGCGTGCACAGGACATATGTCTCGGTATCCGGGCGAAACGAGTCCTGCAATTCGCTGGTCAATGCCGATATTGGTGCAGTTGACATCTGTCTGGGAGTAACCAATGCTCAGCATCCTCACGTTGCCAAAAGCCGGGGTGCCATCGCGGGAGATGAAGCCCGACGAGCTCCCTCCCCTGCTCCAATCCACCGAGGCGATCACCTGGGTGCGCTGTCTGGCTCCCACCGATCCCGATCTTCTGTGGCTGCAGGACACATGTGGCTTCCATCCCCTGACGATCGAGGATTGCCGGAACCGCAATCAGCGGCCCAAGTTCGAGCCCTACGATGGTTATGTCTTCCTGGTCCTGTTCACGCTGTCCTGGGAACAAGACACGCTGGAAACCACCGAGATTCACTGCTTTCTAATGGCACGCTGCCTCATCACCGTTGAGGATCATGATAGCCCCGCCATCGCCGCCGTCTGGCAGCGCATGCACCAGGCGCCAGACCTCATGCAGCGTGGCGCCGACTTTGTGCTTTATGCGGTCGCTGACGCGGTGGTCGATACGTTTTTTACGCTGGTTGACAGGTTCGAGGAGGGTATCGATGAGATCGAGGAGCGCATCTTCGCGCCGCAGCCAGAGTCGGTGCAACCGCTGATTTTCCGTCGCCGCAACATCCTCATCGACATCCGCCGCGCCATTGGCCCGATGCGCGACGTGTTCAACGCTATGCTGAATCGCCACCTGCCACTCATTCACGAGTCTCACCTGCTCTATTTCCGCGATCTCTATGACCATACGGTGCGCATCTATGAGTTGTTGGAGACGCAACGCGAGCGGCTGTCCAACGCGCTGGAGGTACATTTGTCGCATATCTCCAACACCTTGAACCAGGTCATGAAACGCTTGACAGCGGTCGCGACGATTTTTATGCCGCTGACCTTTCTGACCGGTTTCTTTGGGATGAACTTCGAACAGCTCCCCTTCCGGAGCCTCTGGGCCCTGGTGCTGGCGCTGATCGCGATGGCGCTCATCCCCGCTGGCATGTGGCTGTGGATGCGGCGTGCCCGGTGGTTTTGAGGCCTGGTGCACGAGGGCAGATCAGGGGTCTCGACGGCGAGGCCGGCATCTCGGTTTCATTGGCCTCTACTCTGCAACAGCTGCTGCACAGCGCTCCGGAGTTCCATCAGCGTCACGGGCTTCCCTAGCGTAGGTACTGCCGTTTCCTCCAGGAACATGCGGGACTCTTGGCTTAGACTATCCCCTGTTAAAAAGATCACACGTTGGCAGAGGGCCGGATGGTGGTGCCGTAATGCTCGGTAGAAGGCAGGTCCGTCGGTCTCCGGCATGCGCAGATCGCTGAGGATGAGATCGTAGGTGTGTTTCTGCAGCTTGTCCAACGCCATAGTGCCGGTGGTGGCTGTGTCCACCAGATGGCCGTCGATAGACAGCAACTCCGCCAGGATTCCCACCACCTCTGGCTCATCATCAAGAATGAGAATGTGTTTTTGCTTCACCGGCGGCCGCATTCCAGGTGGATGGCTCGGTGTCGCAGTCTCTGTCTGATGAGTTCCTACAGGCAGTTCAACAATAAAGGTGGCCCCACGCCCCGGCTGGCTTTTCACGCGCATCGTGCCCCCATGACTGCCGATGATGCCCTGACAGAGCGAGAGCCCCAAGCCCGTGCCTTGCCCAGGGGGCTTGGTCGTGAAAAAGGGCTCGAAAATGCGTGCCTGTAGCTCAGATGGAACGCCAGGCCCTGTATCGGCCACCAAGAGGATGACGTCCCCTGAGGATGTGTCGACGTGGGTGGTGATGGTTAAGCGCCGCGGTGGAGGGGTATTATGCATGGCCTGTTGGGCGTTGGCGATGAGGTTTGCCACCACTTGGTACAGCATGTGAGAGTCGGCCCAAATCCACGGGAGCCGATCGGTCAAATCCCAGATGATCTCGACATTATCCACCCGCAACGGATACGCTAGGAGTTCGACGGCCTCCCGAGCAACCTGGTTGAGCTGAACCTGCTGCCGTTCTGGAGGGTGCTGGCGAGCAAGAGCGAGGAAATTCTTGACGATGCGTGCACAACGCTCTGCTGCCTTGTAGAGTCGGTCGGCCCGCTCCGCAATGGGGCCTTGTGGACACGAGCCGAGGAGCAGCTCGGTCTGGCCAAGGATGACGGTTAGGGGATTATTCAACTCATGGGCCACCCCGGCCAACAGTGACCCCATGGTCGCTAGCTTATCGGTTTGGTGGAGTGCAGCCTCCGTGCGCATACGCTCAACTGCGGTAGCCAACACGTGGGCGACCGCTTGCAGGAAGTAGACGTCGTCGGTGCTGTACGTTCGGATTCGGGTGGTATGGGCCTCTAGGACACCAAATAGGCGGCTCTGTCCATGGATGATGACGCTGATGCCGCTGGCCGCTCCATGGTCGTGAAGCCATGAGGCGCTGCGGAATCGCGTCTCGGTGGACAGGTCCTCGACGACGACCGGCTGGTCAGCGACCAGGATGTAGCCCGCGAGGGATTCGGCCCCCACGCCGACGGTGGCGTGTCCCACGGCGCCTTGCTCCCAACCCACGCCCGCACGCAACACCATGCTGCGGTCCGGGAGCAGTTCAAACACCCCGCAGTATTCCATCTCAAGCGTCTGTGTGATGAGGCTGACCACATCGTCCATCAACCGAGAAAGGTCGGTATAGGCCAGGGCACGTTGGCCCAGGTTGGCAATCGCAGCCTGTTGGCGGACACGGGCTTCAAGCAACTCCTCCACATGTTTGCGTGCGGTAATGTCTTCAGCGGTGCCCTCATAGTACCGTAGGGCACCGCTGCTCTCACACACGGCCCGAGTGTTGACGGAGACCCAAATGACGCTCTTGTCTTTGCGGCATAGCTGCATCTCGAAGCCCTGCACCACCCCATGTACTTCGAGCAGTTGCTGGAACTGCCGGCCTTGAGTTGGATCCACATACAATTGGTGGTCGATACTGGTGATGGAGGCCATCAGCTCGGTGCTCGACTCGTAGCCCAGCATGCGCACCATGGCGGGGTTGACGGTGATGAAGCGCCCCTCGGGTGTGCTCTGGTAGATGCCCTCCGCGGCATTTTCGAAAATCATGCGGTATTGTTCCTCGGCTTGCTTCACCTCGCCGTACAGCCTGGCGGCTTCGAGGGTGCTACTGGCAGTATTCGCGATCAGCGTCAAGGCTTTGATGTCTCCGAGTGTAAAGCGGCGGTGGCGGAGTAAGTTCGCGTTCAAGACGCCGACCAATTGGCCTCCTACCAGCAGGGGCATGGAAATGGCGGACTGGATCTCAGGGCGGGCTCGGACGGGCGCGAAACGAGGGTCGTTGACCTCACCGTGTAAGAGCAGCGGCTCGCGGTGACGCGCGACCCAGCCCGCGATCCCCTGGTCGATTGGCACGCGTTCGCCTAACAGGCCTTCGTGGTGCGCGCCACGCACCGCCGCCATATAGAATTCGTTGCCCTCACGCGTCGGCAACATGAGGGAGATCTCATCCGCCTCACACTGCTGAAGGGCCGCATCGGCGATTTTCTGCAAGATGGTATTCAAATCCAAGGTAAACTCGATAGTCCGACTCAATTCGTAAAGCGCCACCGTCTCACGGAGCTGTAGATTTTCCTGGCCCAGCCGGCGCACGCCTATGGCGCGCGACAGGATCAGCAGTAAGGTCTGCAATCTACATGGCTTCAGGACGTAATCGAAGGCGCCGGCCTGCATCGCCTCCACCGCCGTCTGCACCGTGCCCTGGCCGGTCATGATGATGCCCACCAGAGACGGGTCGATAGCCAGAGCGGCGCGGAGGAGCGCCACACCATCCATTTCGGGCATCATCAAATCGGCCAGGAGTAGGTCGAAATCCTGGTCTTTCATGACCTGCAAGGCCTCCGTCGGCGACGTCGCCCCCACCACGTCATAGCCTTGCGCTGACAACGCTTCACATAAGGCGGTTTTGAGTTCGACTTCGTCATCAACGATCAACAAGCGACCCAGCGTGGATGTTACCATGATGCACCTCGCCAGCAACCTTCCTAGGCCTCAATGAAAGATGCCCCGCTCTGCCCACCATGGGTGGGCAGCGTGATGAGTACCGTGGTCCCTTGGTGGACTGTGCTCACAATGGTGAAGTTTCCTTGATGCTCTTGCACGATGCGACGACAGATCGGCAACCCCAAGCCTGTCCCTCGGCCTTCTGGCTTGGTCGTGAAGAATGGTTCCATCACCCTCGGCAAATCCTCGGCCGCGATACCCATACCCGTGTCGGAGATAGCGATCTCGAGCTGCTGGCTGAGGGGATCCGTCCTCACCTGTAGTGTCAACGTCCCGCCCTGCGGCATGGCGTCGCTGGCGTTGGTGAACAGATTCAGGAACAGCTGCCGTAACTGCTGACGGTCGGCCTGCACCATCGGCACGTCTGGCGTAAACTGGCACACGACGGCGATGTGGCGGTTGCGCAGGTGGGAGTGAATCAATTCCAGCGTGTGCTCGATCTCCTCGCGCACGTCCAGCGTGGAAACTTGCTGTTGGCCGTGGCGCGTGGACTGGAGCAGATTGGCGACGAGCTGCCCCATGCGCTCGACCTCCTGTTCGACGACTTCGAGGGCCCGCCGCTGGGGAGCATCGGGGGCCATTTCCCCTAGTAGGACCTCAATGCGCAAGCTCACCGTCGCCAGGGGATTGTTCAGTTCGTGGGCGATGCTCGCCGCCAACTCCCCCATGGTGGCGAGCTTGGCTGCTTGCCAAAGTTGCTGCGACATCGCTCTGATCTCTTCGTTCTTTGCCTGCAGCTCCGAGGTGCGTGCCGCGACGCGGTCGTCCAGTTCCAAGGTCAACTGTAGCAACTCAGAATTGGTCCGTTCCAATTCCTCGTGGGCCGCGCGCAGCTCTGCGGTGAGCTCCTTCACCTGCTCTTCCAACTTTATGGTCAAGGTGCGTAGGCCGAGGTTTGTCTCCGCCACTTCGTCTTGCAGCGCACGAATGATTGCCTGTGCCGCTTCGAATCGTTGTTGCCAGGCGTGCGCACTCACCGCATCTCATCCCTTCCTTTGACAACCAATACCGTTGCATCGTCATCATCCTTGGCCAGCGCCTGCAGTAGACGCCGGGCCATCACCGATGCCGAAGCTCTCCGGAGGTCGCGAAAATCTTCCCATCGCCAGCGCGTCGTCAGACCATCGGAGTGGAGGACTAATACATGGTTTGGCTGCCAACGGTGTTGCGTGACCGCGGGGTTGGGGGCGTTGACGCCGACGATGCCACGGCGGACCGGAAAATTCATCGGTTCAACACTCCCGAACACGCGCACTTCGATGTTACCGACGCTGGCGAAGGTCAGCCGTGTCCCGCCCCAGTCGAAGCGCGCCAGCGCCATCACCACACCGCGCGTGGCACGGCAAGCACGGCCGACACCGCGAAAAATGACGTCTAACGGTTGATCGACATGGGTCTTCACGTATTGCCGCGCTGTCTGCGCCGCGCGCTGGGCGAACGGCCCGTGGCCCAAACCATCGATCACCGCCACCAGCGCGCTCTCGTCCCAGCACTTGATCACGAAGGCATCACCGTTCTCTGTCATCCGCGGATGTGCCCGGCTGGCTGCGCCAAAGGCCAACGGGCCAGGCATCGCACGGCGTACATCGGCGCGCAGCCAGCGCCTACACGCGATCCGCGTGTAGGCGCTCGTCCCCGGCTCTGACACGATGTCTAACTCGTCCATGAGGCGGTTTACCGTGCCCAAGCCGTAGCCCAGACCGCCCGCCGTCGAAAAGCCATCCCTCAGCGCTTGCTCTACATCCGCGATGCCAGGGCCGCGGTCCTGCGAGATGACCTGCATGCCGACGCGCCGGCCATCGATGAGTGGCGTCAGTGTCAGCGTCCCGCCCCTGGTATGCCTGAGCAGATTGGCGCCGAGTTCGCTCACAGCGAGCGCCACCTCAGCGCTCGCCGTCTCGTCAAAGCCGATGCCCAGCGCCATCGCCTGCGCCCTCTGGCGCGCCTCATTGACATCGCTGCCATGGACGACTGCGATCAGTACGGGTGGCAAATTATGCATAGACGCCCGTATCATGATGTGCTATCTCCCAAGCGTCCGTGCCACTTCTTCGCTGTCACTATGGTGCCCTTGCCGATCTCAGAAGCGATCTCAAACTCGTCCATCAATCGCTTGGCGCCCGGCAATCCCATCCCCAGCCCGCCGCCGCTGGTATAGCCCGCTTGCATCGCCTGCTCAACGTCAGTGATGCCCGGTCCGCGGTCTTCAAATGTCAACTCGATGCCAATCCTGCCACCCGTGTCCAGCGCCTGCCAACGCATGATGCCCGACCCAGCATACCGAAAGACATTGCGTGCCAACTCCGAGGCGGCAGTGACGATGCGAGTGACATCGGTGATGCCGAAGCCCAGTTGGGTCGCCGCCGTGCGGACGGTCTTGCGTGTGGCGACGATGTCGCTCTCCGAGTGAATCCGCACTTCCCCAGCATGCTCAGCGTTCATGGCTATTGCCCCCGCTGGCCTGCATCGGTCAAAGTATCCAGCGCACGGTCCACGTCCAACGCGGTCATGGCGCTGCCCAGCGTCAACCCCAACTGGGTGGCGGTGATGGCGACGCTGGGGCGCATCCCAGCGATGACCGTGCGTCCCCCCATCAGCGCCGTCATCTGGGCAGTTTCCGCCACTGTCCTGGCGAAGAAGGAATCGAGCGTCTCGACGGCAGAGATGTCCAACACCAGTCCCGTTGCGTCATACTGCTCCATCATCTGGAGCACTTTCATTTGGAGCGCCGACACGCTCGCATCGTCCGGGTCAGCCGGCAGGGTAACCATCAGCACGTCGCGCACTTTGACGACCGTAATGCTTTCATCCGCCATGGCGTCCCCCCTTTGCCGCTATTTCCTATGCATGTGGCCATGTCTGTGCTACCGATGCTCATTTCTGGTCGCATCTTGCAGATGCATGCTTTCCATCGCGAAGCGCAGCCCGGCTTCCAGCGATGCTCGTGTGACGACGCCTTCGAGGTCAATACCCAAGTGCACGAGCGTCTGGGCGATCGTCGGACGCACGCCCGTCAACACTAACTGCGCGCCGAGCAGCCGTACCGCGGCGATAGCCTCGAGGAGGTGCTGGGCCGTGCGCGTGTCGAGCATCGGCACCCCGGTGATGTCCACCAGTGCTACCGACGACCTCGTCTCCACGACGCGAGTCAATAGCCGCTCCATAAACTGCTGCGCGCGTTGGGTATCCAGCATGCCAATGAGCGGCGCGACGATCACCCCCTTCCAGACTTGCACGACCGGCGTGGAAATCTCCAAAATCTCTCGGGACTGTCGCGCGATGACCTCCTCGGAGGCTGCGATGTAGGTGGTGATCGCCAATTCTGTGTCCAACATAATGACCTTAAGCAGCGCCAGAAACGTGCGCTGCGCTTTGGCGAGGTCGGCCCTCAAGGCGGCCATGATTTGTGGAAACACGAGCTGCGTGTAAATCGAATATGCCCCTATGTACCAGCGTGGTGACAGTCCGATCTGCTGATGCACGCGGCCGATATGCAGACGGTTGGCCAAATAGGCTTCGCCGTAGTCCCCATGCGTCAGCCCGAGGAAGTATTGCTTCTGCATGGCCTTCAACTTGGGGTCATCCGGGAAAAAGACCCTGGTCTCTTCGAAGCGGAAGAACTGGCGATACAGTTCCTCCACGACTTCGTCCGCGTAAGCTTCGCCGATGGGACGCAAGTTGCGCAATAACTGTGCGTCATCATCGGTGAAGCCGACGAAATCTTTCCGCTGTACCCACTCAGACATCGTGACCTCGGCCTGCCGGTCCTGCCCAGACGAGCCTTCCATGGTTCCTCCTTTCGCTTCGTTCAGAGGTGTTGACGGGGTGCACCAGCTATGGAAGAGGACGTTTCGCCCAGGACATGCCCTGCGAATGGTATTCCAGCCGCGCCACACATGTGGTAGCCAGTTACCCAGACGTTGCCGATCGTGCGGCGGGCGAGTCCCAAAGCGCAATTCGGACATGGGAGCGCCCCTTGCGGGCATGAATATATCATATTTTTGATAAATAAAGATAAAAATATCCGTAAACATCCGAGACGCTGGATGTCTTCAGGATCGGCATGAACAGCGGAGTGCGTCATGCCGATCGGGCTCAGCTGCACCCAACATCTCCATTTCAGCGCCATCTCAAATATGGTATGATGACCTTTCCATCGAATCTGTGCGTGACCTCCATGTGTGCTTATGTTCGCGGTGCCTCCGCCAACGGTTCGTGATTGCTGCACCTGTGGGAGTGCGTGATGAGCCCTCGTTTGCGACAATTGGCAGCTCCGGTGACCGTTCTCGCCGAGCACGGCTCGGCGCAGCAGCAGGTGGTATTGCTCCTGTGCTGCATCATGCATGCGATCCATGACGGCTACACCAGCGCGATGTACTTGTTGCTCCCCCTCATCGCTACCGATCTGCAGCTTTCCTATGCCCAGGTGGGGTTTCTCAAGACCTTGATCTCTGGAGGCCAGAGCCTCTTTCAACTCCCGGGGGGAATCATCGCCGAGCGCGTCGGCGAGCGACGCATGCTGGCCCTCGGGCTGGCGACTTTGTCCGGCGCTTTCCTGCTGCTCTCGCCGGCCTGGTCATTTCCAACGGTTGCCACGCTTTGCCTGCTCATCGGGGTCGGCGCCAGTCTGCAGCATCCACTGTCCTCCTCCCTGGTCTCGCGAGCCTACGAAGCTCACGGACGGCGCACCGCCATGGGTACCTATAACTTCGCTGGGGACGTCGGCAAGGTCACCTTCCCGGCGCTGTTGAGCGGGATGATTCTGGTGTTGAGCTGGCGCGGATCCGTCGAGATCCTCGGCGCCTTCGGACTTGTGGCGGCACTGGTGGTGTGGATGGGAGGCAAGTCCCGTGAGCGCATGGCGCCACACACCGCTGACGCTGGCATGCAGACGCAAAAGCCACGGGGTTGGGGCATCACCGATCGCAAGCGCTTTGGTGGGCTAGTCGCGGTGGGCATGTTGGATGATTCGGCGCGAGCGGCGTTCCTCACCTTCGTGCCCTTTTTACTGGCACAGAAAGGCGCCAGTCCCGAGCAAATGGGTTTATTATTCACCTTGGTCTTTGCTGGTGGGGCCTGCGGCAAGTTCGTCTGTGGTCCGCTGGCGGAGCGCCTCGGCGCGGTGCGTATGGTGGTGGTGACGGAGCTCCTCACCGGCCTGTCGATTCTGGCGCTCTTGCCGCTGCCGCTCACCGCTTCACTCGTGCTGCTGCCTATCCTGGGGGTCTTCTTGAATGGCACGTCATCTGTGCTCTACGCTACTGTGGCCGAGCTTGTCGCGCCTGAAGCGCGCACTCGAGGCTACGGGCTGTTCTATATGTTGTATCAGGGCTCTGGGATGATCGCCCCAGTGCTGTATGGTTGGCTCGGCGATGTCGCAGGGTTGGGATGGACGATGATCCTCTTGGGGTTCCTGACCATGGGAGCCGCACCGCTGGCAGTGCTGATGCGGGAGCGGAAGACGGCCGTGGCGGTATCATAGCCAAATCCCTCCCCCCGATGGGGGAGGCAAACTATTGACGAAGCTGGCGGACTCATCGGAGTATTGGGAGAGTATAGGTGAACAGGATCAACGTCAGCGTGATCGGTGCCTCGGGGTATGGGGGGGCGGAGACGGTGCGCCTGCTGGCGACGCACCCACTGGTGCAGCTCGTGCATGTGACGGCGGAGACCAAGAAGGGCGAGGCCATGTCCAGCCTCTATCCGAACCTGCGCGGCTTTGTGGATCAAACCATGATCGAAGCTGATCTCGATCGCATCGGCGGTGAATCAGACGTGACGATCGTATCGCTGCCCAGCGGCATGGCCATGAGCCTGGTGCCGGACCTGCTGAAACTGGGCACCAAGGTGATTGATGTCGCTGCCGATTTCAGGCTGAAACAAGCGGAGCTCTATCCCCAATGGTACAAGCTCACGCACACAGCCCCGGAGTATCTCGGCGAGGCGGTGTATGGTCTGTCGGAACTGCATCGTGACGCGATCGCCCGCGCCCGCCTGGTGGCCGATCCCGGCTGCTATCCGGCGGCAGCGATTTTGGCGCTCATGCCGTTATTGCGTGCCGGCAAAGTGCGCACCCAGGGGATCGTCATCGACGCCAAGTCCGGGGTGTCGGGGGCAGGACGTGGGGGTGGTGGCGGGTTGGGGTTTTGCGAGACCAACGAGAACGTCAAAGCCTACAGCGTTGTGGGACATAACCACACGGCGGAGATCGAGCAAGAGTTGTCGGGCATCGCTGAGACGACCGTGCAAGTCGTCTTCACCCCGCACCTCATCCCGATGACACGAGGCATTCTGGTGACGGCTTATGCCCCACTGGCATGTGATCTCTCGGAGCCCGAGGCCGTTGTGCTCTATCAGCAAACCTACGCACGTGAGCCCTTCATCCGTGTCCTCGACAGTATGCTGCCTGAGACCAAGGCGACGCTGGGATCGAACTTCTGCGATGTCGCCGTGAAAGTGAATCAGCGTGCCGGGATGGCGATCGCCATCGCCGCCATTGATAATTTAGGCAAGGGCGCCGCCGGTCAGGCGGTACAGAATCTGAATCTCATGTGTGGGTTGCCGGAGGAGACCGGGCTGAAGTTTCCAGGCATCTATCCGTAATGGACCGCACGTTCTCGGCGCGGCCCGGACAGTGACCAGCTCCAATTATTAGGTCACTCCCCGTACATACCCCATGAAGGAATCATCTCAGTATGGCCAATGGATCGCAGCGACAGCTCCTCGAAACATTGCTCTCTGAGCGCATCCTGATCATGGATGGCGCCATGGGCACCATGATCCAGCGCCACCGACTCGACGAAGCGGCCTTCCGTGGCGAGCGGTTTAAGGATCACTCTCACGATGTGCAAGGGGATAATGATCTGCTCACGCTCTCCCGCCCCGATGTGATCTTAGGCATCCATCACGCCTATCTCGAGGCCGGTAGCGACATCATCGAAACCAATACGTTTACCGCCACCGCTGTAGCCCAGGCCGATTACGGCATGCAAGCGGTGGTGTATGAAATCAACCTGCAGGCCGCCCGGCTGGCCAAGCAAGCCGCGGCAGAGTGGACCGCCCGAACACCGCAGAAACCGCGCTTCGTCGCCGGCGCCATCGGTCCCACCAATCGCACGCTCTCGCTGTCGCCTGATGTCAACGACCCGGCCTTCCGCGCCCTGACCTTCGACCAGCTCCGCGCCGCCTATGCTGAACAAGCGCGTGGCCTGATCGATGGCGGCGTGGATCTGCTGGTCATCGAGACGATTTTCGACACCCTCAACGCCAAGGCGGCCATCGTCGCAGTTCAAGAGTTGTTCGACGAAAGGGAGGTGATGCTGCCGCTGCTGATTTCGGTGACCATTACGGACCGCAGCGGACGTACGTTGTCGGGACAGACCATCGACGCCTTCTGGACTTCTATCTCCCAGACGCAGCCCTTCTGCGTCGGCATGAACTGTGCCCTGGGTGCCAGCGAGATGCGGCCCTACCTGGCCGAACTGGCGAAGATCGCCACGACCTATGTAAGTTGCTACCCGAACGCGGGGCTGCCGAACGCCTTCGGCGAATATGACGAACAGGCGGAAGCGACTGCTAGCTTGCTACGTGAGTTCGCCGCCAGCGGCCTGGTCAATATCCTGGGCGGCTGCTGTGGCACCACCCCTGACCATGTTCGCGCCATCGCCCAGGCGGTCGAGGGCATGATGCCCCGAGTCGTGCCCCAACCGCCAGAGCGTTTCACCCAATTCAGTGGGCTGGAGACGCTGACCATCCGGCCAGACAGCAACTTCATCATGATCGGTGAGCGCACCAACGTCACCGGCTCGCGCCGCTTTGCGCGCTTGATCAAGAGCGGCGACTTCTCGGCGGCGATGGACGTGGCCTTGGATCAGGTGCGGGGTGGCGCCAACATCCTGGATGTGAACATGGACGAGGCGATGCTCGACTCCGAGCAAGCCATGACCACATTTCTCAATCTGCTGGCCACCGAGCCAGAGATCGCGCGGCTGCCGATCATGGTCGATAGCTCCAAGTGGTCGGTGATCGAGGCGGGGTTGAAGTGCGTGCAGGGCAAGGGCATCGTCAACTCCATCAGCCTCAAAGAGGGCGAGCAGGATTTCCTCGACAAAGCCCGCCACATCAAGCGCTACGGCGCTGGCGTGGTGGTTATGGCCTTTGACGAACAGGGCCAGGCGGACACCGTTGAGCGCAAGGTGACGATCTGTCAGCGGGCCTACAACCTGCTCACCGAGCGCGTTGGATTCGATCCGCACGACATCATCTTCGATCCCAACATCCTGGCCATTGCCACCGGCATCGAGGAGCACAATCGCTTCGCCATCAATTACCTCAAGGCCACCACAATCATCAAGCAGACCTGTCCGGGAGCCAAGGTCAGCGGCGGCGTGAGCAATCTGTCCTTTGCCTTCCGCGGCAACGACCTAGTGCGCGAGGCCATCCACTCGGCCTTTCTCTACCATGCCATTCGTGCCGGCATGGATATGGGGATCGTCAACGCCGGGCAGCTCGGGATCTATGAGGAAATTCCCAAGGACCTGCTCGAACATGTCGAGGACCTGCTCTTCGATCGACGACCAGAGGCGACTGAGCGCATGATTGCTCTGGCCGAGACCGTTAAAGGAGAGGGCCAGAAAAGGGAACCCGACCTGTCATGGCGAGAGGGCAGCGTTGAGGAGCGCCTATCCTATGCCCTGGTGAAAGGTGAGGTTGAGTTCCTGGAGACCGATCTCGCAGAGGCGCGGCAGCGCTACGTCCGCCCGCTGGAGATTATTGAAGGGCCACTAATGAGCGGCATGCAAATCGTCGGCGATCTCTTCGGCGCCGGCAAGATGTTCCTACCGCAAGTGGTCAAGAGCGCACGGGCGATGAAGAAGGCGGTGGCCTATCTCCTGCCCTTTATGGAGGGAGAGAAGGGAGGTACGGGTAAACCCACCCCGCAGGGGACGGTCGTGCTGGCTACGGTCAAAGGCGATGTGCACGATATCGGCAAGAACATCGTCGGAGTAGTGCTAGGATGCAATAACTATCAGATCATCGACCTTGGTGTCATGGTGCCATGCGACAAAATTTTGCAGACAGCCATCGATGAGCAGGCCGATGTGGTCGGCTTAAGCGGGCTCATTACTCCCTCCCTCGACGAGATGGTCTTCGTCGCCAAGGAAATGCAGCGTCGGGGGTTTACGCTCCCACTGCTGATCGGGGGTGCGACGACCAGCGCCCAGCATACGGCCGTGAAGATTGCGCCCCAGTTCAGGCAGAGCACCGTTCACGTGCTCGATGCCTCACGCGCCGTCGGCGTGGTGGCGAGTCTCCTTGATCCCAAACAGCGAGAGGCCTTCGATCGAGCGAATCGCGATGAGCATGAGCGCTTGCGAGTTGTCTTTGGGAGACGGCGCGAGAGCGCTCTGGTCCCTTACGACACGGCTCTTGCTGGACGACTGAAGGTCGAGTGGCGTCTGACCGACATCCCTGAACCATCGTTTAGGAGCCGTCGATTGTTGGATGATGTGCCGCTGGTCGAGATCGCCTCGTATATCGATTGGACATTCCTCTTCGTGGCCTGGGAGCTGAAGGGAAAATTTCCGCACATTCTGGAGCATCCCAAATACGGCGAGGCGGCGCGCGAGCTCTATGCCAACGCCAGGCAACTGTTGCAGCGCATCATCGACGAGCGCCTGTTATCCGCCAAGGGCATCTATGGCTTGTGGCCGGCCAATAGCGATGGCGACGACATCATCCTCTACACCGACGACACGCGGCGGCAGGAGTTGGCTCGCTTCCATATGCTGCGGCAACAGGAAGCCCATGACGACACGCGTCCCTATCTGTCCTTGGCTGACTTCATTGCGCCCGCCGACAGCGGCTTGGCTGACTACCTGGGTGGATTCGCCGTCACTGCCGGGCTGGGAGCGGATGCGCTCGTCCGACGCTTCGAGCAGGACCACGATGATTACAATGCGATCATGGTCAAAGCCCTAGCCGATCGCCTCGCCGAAGCCTTCGCCGAATATCTCCATCAGCGTGTGCGGCGGGAGTGGGGCTATGGTAAGGCCGAGAACCTCAGTGTCGAAGAGCTGATTGCCGAGAAGTATCGCGGCATTCGACCCGCCCTCGGCTATCCTGCATGCCCCGATCATAGCGAGAAGTACACCCTGTTCACCCTGCTTGAGGCTGCTGCAGCCGGCATGAGCCTGACGGAGAGCGCCGCTATGATGCCAGCGGCATCGGTGAGCGGTTTGTACTTCGCTCATCCTCAGGCCCGTTATTTCAGCGTCGGGAGAGTCGATCGGGATCAGGTCAGGTCCTATACTAAGCGCAAAGGGATGGAACTTACAGAAGTCGAGAAATGGCTGACGCCCAACCTCGGCTATACGCCAGAGGCGTGAGCTATGAGTGGCTGATCGCCTTACAACCGTTTCTGCAGGAACCAGTTCCGCACCGTGCCGAGATCACTGGATGCATCCCCGAAGCCAAACCTTTGGTAGAGCCGCTGCGCGCGGTGGTTATCCTCTCGAACCTCCAGCGTCAGCTTGCAACACCCCAACTCACGCCCTTTGGCCTCGATCCCTTCCAACAGCAGGCGACCGGTTCCCCGCCCCCGATAATCAGGGATGACAGCGAGATCATGAATATTGATCAGCGGGCGTGCCGCGAAGGTCGAGAACCCTACAAAGCAGACGGCGACGCCGACCGGTGTCGCATCATCGAACGCGAGCAGCACCAACGATGTCGGATGCTGCCGAATTCCTGAGATCAGCCGATCGCGAACCGCCTCGGGGAGGTCTCGTCCATCGCCCATGGGATCGCGGGCATAGGCATTGATGAGCTGTAAGATGGCCGCCTGATGTTGGGGATCATTCAGATCCGCTTCGATGACCATGACCTCACGCATGTCAGAACTCTCTCGTGCCGATCGTCGGTACCGGTCTCTGGCGGCGTGCTCGCTCACTCAGCATCCTGGCCATCCATGGCGATGGATTCGGGGCTCGCGCGTGGCACCTCAAACACCGGGCGTTTCCGAAAGCGAAAGTCGCTGGCAAGGCCCTTTTGCACAAGCTTATCGCGATCATAGAGGTCATGACCGAAATTGACCTGCCCATCGGGACCAATCCAGGCGGTCCAATAGAGCAGTAGCACTGGAACGGGGTTTTCCAGAAAGATGGTGCGGGTTTTCCCTGAATCGATGACCCTGTCGATCGCCTTGCGGTTCCATTGCCCCTCATCGTTCAGCAGCAATCTGGCAAGCTCCAGCGCGTTTTCGACCCGAATGCAGCCGGAACTGAAGGCGCGCTCAGTGCGGTCGAACAGTTTCTGATTGGGCGTGTCATGCAGAAAGACGGCATGGTCATTGGGGAAAATGAATTTGACCCGCCCGAGGGCATTCCGCGGCCCGGGATCCTGCCGTAACAAATAGGGAGAATAGCTGGCGGAGTAACGCGACCAATCGATCTGTCCGGGCTCGACTGTTCTCCCAGCACGATCGATAACCTTCAGCCCTTTGCGCTGGACATAGCCAGGATCCTGTTTCAGGAATGGCAGATAGTCCTGGGCCAGAATCGTCGGAGGCACTGTCCAGGTAGGGTTGAACACGAGGTAGGTCATCTCGGCTTTGAAGCTCGGTGTCTGGCGAAGGGGCCGTCCCACCTGTGCACGCCCTTGCCATACCATATGACCGTCCTTGACGTAGTAGGAATGATACCCGGCCACGTTCACCACGATAAATGTGCTTTCGAGATTGTGCAGTATCCACCGTCCCCGTTCCAGGTTCACGCGTAATTCCTGGATGCGCTCTTCGACTGGCACGTTGAGGGCCGCCAGAGTTTCGCGGCCAAGGGCGCCATCGGCGGCGACTCCATGGCGCCGCTGAAAGGTTTTAACGGCCTCCCCTAGGGCGCCGTCAAAGACCCACGAGTGATCGGCGGACCGTGGGGCGAGGTCGCCGGTGAGGCTGAGCCGTCGACGCAGCGTCGGTACACGCTCGTCATGCATCCCCGGCTTCAGAGACGGCCCCGACGGAATCTGTGGCCACCCCCCTGCAGCCTTAATGGCGCGATACTTTGCCAATGCCGCCTTCAGTGCGGTGTAGAACATATGTTTGGGCTTCTCGCGGTCGATGGCCTGATAGAGCGATTCGGAGTCGAGCGCCCGCTGAATGGTGACGGCAGGTTCAAAGCCACTGATTTCGCGGGACATATTCCAGCTTGGGTCTAATCGTTCGGGGTCGACCTTGCCAAACATCAGGTGATAGCCCAGACGGACTAGGGCATCGGTGAGCAGAATGTCGAAGTCGGCCAGCATGGCTGGCGCGGGCGTCGGACTTGCCTCTAACCCACGCCGGAACCGCTCAAGTGCAGCGAGATGATAATCCCGTGGGTCGAGACCATCCGCCTCACTCTCTCTGATCGCACGAAACAAGTCCTCGATCGAGGTGCGCTTCACCCAGGCAAGCTGGAACTCCCGTCGCTCATAGAAGTCCGGCACCACAATGCTCGAGGTCACAGACGCGTCACCGATCTTCAAGCTCTTGAAAAGTCTAAGCTGCTCGACCTTCTCTCGGATGATCTCCTGGCTATGATCGATCTCTGCCGCGGCAATGCTCAAGCCAAATGCCAGGAGAGCGACAACGCCGCCGAGGAGGTAGAGAGGGCGACCCAGGCGGAATCCATGATCTCCCTGGTTGCGTGGCTGGTGGACCAACATGCTGACCTCTACGGTTGCTTATCTGCATGTCATAGCTAGCAATGTTCAACGATACCCTATTGTATTATTATATCATAACACGTCCGGCTTTATTGCGGCATGACCAACGGCGAGGTCTCCCCCCACACGCCCTGGAACACAAAGCTCTCGATCGGCCTGCGGACCCGTGGTGCCAATTCACGCTGTTGGAGATCCTCGGGCAAGATGGTTGGATCCCCGAGGTAATCGAGCACGATCCCCGCCACTGGTTCAAAGCCATCGGGAACGCCATAGAGCTCGCGTACCCGGTCTGGATAGAATCCGGCCATCTGATGTACATACAGCCCGAGGGCCGTCGCTTGGGTGATCAGATTGGCGACCGCCAGACCGACGTCATGGAAGGCATGGCGATTGGGTTGGCCGTTGGCATCGAACGTGAGCTTGGCGACCGAAACCACGAGGGCCGGCGCGCGCGAGGCCCACTGCTGATTGTTCTCGCGGAGGCAACTCAGGAGGCGCGCATGCTCGGCTTCATGCTCCCTGGTAGCGACAATGAAGTACCAGGGCTGTTGATTGGCCGTGGAAGCTGACCACCGGGCGGCCTCCCAGAGGCTCAGCAGCTTTTGGGGTTCCACTAGGCGATCAGCGAAGGCGCGCGGACTCCAGCGTCGTCTCAACAACTCCTCGATTGGATAAGTAGTCTCCGCCGGTTTCTCCACCGTGAGCACTCCTTGTCATGTTGTTTCCCATGGAGAGCGATGCATACCCTTGAGCCCCGGTCTTCGGTACTCTCCGCTCCACACGCAAGAAGTAGACGCTGAATATCGTCTTCAGGAATGTTAGGTCCTGCCGAGCAGCTTCAAAGCCCGGGCCACCACATGAGGGGCGTTGAATCCAAGTTTGTCCATCACCACCGGCCCTGGCGCGGAAGTTCCGAAACGCGTCAGGCCGATGATGTCTCCCTCCGGCCCGACATAGTCACGCCATCCCTGCGGCACTCCTGCTTCAATGGCCAGGCGTGTGCGTACCGTCGGTGGCAGTACCGTCTCCCGATAGGCCTGGGGCTGCTGCTCAAAGAGCTCCCAGCTCGGCATGCTCACCACACGCGCCCTGATGCCTTGCTGGGCCAACTGCTCACGGGCTTCAGCAGCCAGGGCCACCTCCGAGCCGCTGGCGATGAGGATGATGTCTGGCATCGCCCCCTCGGTATCGAGCAAGATGTACGCTCCCCGCGCCAGACCATCAGCGGCGCCCATCTGGGCGCGATCGAAGATCGGCAGATTCTGTCGGGTGAGGACCAAGGCGACCGGGCCATGCCGCTGGGTGAGGGCCACACGCCAGCCCACCATGGTCTCGTTGGCATCGGCCGGACGGATGACTGTGAGCTGAGGTATGGCGCGCAGCGCTGCTAGATGCTCGATAGGTTGATGCGTCGGGCCATCTTCTCCAAGACCGATGCTGTCATGGGTGAAGACGTAGATCACCGGCAGCTCTGATAGCGCCGCCAGGCGGATGGCCGGCCGCATATAGTCGGAGAAGATCAAGAACGTTGCCCCATAGGGGATCACGCCGCCATGGAAGGCGAGGCCATTCAGGGTGGCGCCCATGCCGTGTTCGCGCACGCCGAAGTAGATGTTTCGCCCGCTACGATTCTGTGGGCTGAACTCGCCCGCGCTCCGCAAGAGTGTATTGTTCGAGGTCGCCAGGTCGGCCGAGCCACCGATCAGGTTGGGGATCGTCGGTGCGAGCGCATTGAGCACACGCCCTGACGCGACGCGAGTCGCCATCGTCCCCTCCTCAGCTTTGAAGGTCGGCAAACTCGCTTCCCATCCTGGCGGCAACTCACGTCGCAGTGTCCGCTGCCATTCGGCCGCCAGATCGGGATGGGTTGCGGCGTATGATGCAAACCGCGATTGCCACGCCGCTTCCCAGGTTTGACCTCGCTCAACAGCCATGCGGAAATGGGTCAATGCCTCCTCGGGCAGGTAAAACGGGGGCTCCTGAGGCCAGCCGAAAAACTCCTTGGTGCGCTTCACCTCCTCAGCGCCGAGGGGCGCGCCATGGGCCTCCGCCGTGTCCTGCTTGCCAGGGCTGCCGTAGGCAATATGGGTGTGCACGATGATTAGCGATGGCTTCGTGTGCTCAGTCTGGGCCGCTCTGAGGGCGGCGTCAATCGCTGCCACATCGTTGCCGTCGGCGATCTCCTGCACATGCCAGCCGTAGGCGTCGAAGCGCTTGTCCACCTGTTCGGTGAAGGTGAAATCGGTGGAGCCGTCGATAGAGATGTCGTTGTCATCATAGAGATAGATCAGCTTGCCAAGCTGCAAATGTCCGGCAAGCGACGCCGCCTCCGAGGCCACGCCTTCCATCAGGTCGCCATCGCTGACAATAGCGTAGGTATAATGATCGACGATGGTATGGGCCGGTCGATTGAAGCGCTCGGCCAGGAAGGCTTCAGCGATGGCCATGCCCACGCCATTAGCAAATCCCTGCCCTAATGGCCCCGTGGTAGTCTCTACACCTGGCGTCATGCCACATTCGGGATGCCCCGGCGTGCGACTGCCCCACTGCCGAAATTGTTTCAGCTCATCCAACGGCAGGTCGTATCCCGTGAGATGCAGTAGACTGTACAGCAGCATGGAACCATGCCCGGCCGATAACACGAAGCGGTCCCGATCCGGCCACTGTGGGTTAGCCGGATTATGCTTCAAGAACCGTGTCCACAGCACATAGGCCAATGGCGCCGTGCCCATCGGCATGCCGGGATGGCCGGATTTAGCCCTTTCCACCGCGTCCACCGCCAGCATGCGGATGGTATTGATGCACAACTGATCGAGCGTCCTCTGATCCACTGCAACCTGCCCTCCTTTGCATCGGTCTGATGTGAGTTAAGCCCGGGCGGCGAGGCAGCCACATTGAGGCTTGGCGTGTTCGTGGCCCCAGCCTCCCGCGAGCACATGGCTGCCAATATACGCACCTTTCTGGGCAGAGGCAAATGCAGGCCGCCATTTCAAAGGCATACTCTTCCCATCCATGCGACGGTCGAAGACTCGCGCTCCTAGACAAACGGCGTTGGGAAGTTGCGAAGGGCACGGGAGACCCCGTATAATGGCGAAGCTATGATCCAGATCGAGTCGATTTCAAAAGCATTTGGTCCCCAAGTGGTGTTCGCCCAGGCCACGGCGTACCTCCAGGCCAAGACGCGCGTGGGCCTGGTGGGTCCCAATGGCTCGGGCAAAACCACTCTCTTGCGTCTGATCAATGGTGAGGAAACTCCCGACAGCGGCATCATTCGCACCCCTGGCCGGCTGCGAGTGGGTTATTTAGCGCAGGAGTTGGAGCAGGACGCAAACCTGAGCGTGCTGGAGGCGGCGCACCGCGGCCGCTATCCCGAACACGAAGCCAAACGTATATTGTCGGGCCTCGGTTTTACGGAAGGCGATTACGACCGTCCTCTCCTGAGCCTGTCCGGAGGCTACCGCATGCGCGTGGCGCTGGCGCATCTGTTGCTGACGGCGCCTGACGTATTGATGCTCGACGAGCCGACGAATCACCTCGATGCCGAGACCCAGGCCTGGTTTGAACAGTTTTTGTTACGATCGCGCCAGACGGTGTTGGCGGTCAGCCACGATACCGCCTTCCTGAACCGCGTCGTGACGCATATCTGGGAAATTCACCGCCATACCATCCGCACATATACCGGCAACTACGATCGCTACATGGCCACTCGGCGGGCACGTGAAGAGCAGTTGGAGGCCGCAGCCCAAGCTCAGGAACGGGAGATGGCCCGCGTGCAACGCTTTGTCGATCGCTTTCGCGCCAAAGCGACCAAAGCGCGTCAGGTGCAATCCCGTTTGAAGCAGCTCGATCGTGTCCAGCAGATCGAGCGGGAGCGTGACCCTAAACGCATTCGGTTCCATTTCCCGGAGCCGGCACCGAGTGGACGTTTGGTCTTCGACCTCAAAGAGGTGGGCAAGAGCTACGGGGCCAAGACGGTGTACCGTACCCTCGAGTTCCGCGTCGAACGCGGCCAGCGCGTGGCATTGCTTGGCGAAAACGGCGCGGGCAAGAGCACCCTGCTGAAAATCCTGGCCGGCGTGCTGCCGATCGATTACGGTGAGCGCCAGGTGGGATATGGAGTGAGCTTGCATTATTTTGCCCAGCATCAGGCCGACGTCCTGAACCCGGCCCACACGGTGCTCGATTCCTTGCAGGAGGTGGCACCCCACGCCGACCTGCCATGGCTGCGCGCCGTGGCGGGTACCTTTCTCTTCCACGGCGACGATCAGTTTAAGTCGATCAGTGTCCTGAGTGGTGGTGAGCGCAGTCGCGTGGCCCTGGCGCGTATGCTGCTCAACCCGGCCAATACGCTCCTCTTGGATGAGCCGACGAATCATCTCGACCCCGCCTCAGTTGACGTGCTCACGGATGCGCTACTGGATTTTCCTGGGACCATCGTCTTCATCTCCCATGATCCCATCTTCCTGACACGCATGGCGACGCGCGTGGTGGAGATCGAAGACGGTCGAGCGCTCGACTATATAGGTGATTACGAGTACTACCTCTGGAAGCAGGAGCTGGAGCTGGAAGAGGAGACGGATGAGGACACCCAGGAGAACCGGCGGAATGGTCAGCCGCCGACGCGTGTAAAGATCGGCAAGCCAGTTTCTCAGGAATCTGACCGGCGCGAGATGGTGAAGGCGTTGAGCCGGGCGGAACGTCGAGTGGCGGAGCTTGAAGCCACCGTTGCAGCATTGGAAGCACAGATGCGTATACGTGATGCGGAACTGGCCAGCGCCGAGCTCTATCAGGATCATGAGCGCTGGCACGCGCTCCACCTCGAACGCCAGCAATGGGACAAGGATCTCGAGCGCCTGATGGAAGAATGGGCGCGACAGTCCGAGACCGTAGCAGACAGCCACCGGCAACTCGAATCGTTTGATCAGGCCAATCCCAAAGCGAGCCGCCTGTCCCGGTCATGACGCTCAATCGTCCTCCCCCCTCTTCATATATCATCAGTAAGGAGTGGACCGATGGTCGATTTTGCTCTGACCGAAGAACAGGAGGAGCTACGGCGCGTGGCGCGGGAGTTCGCCCAGAACGAGATCGCGCCTGTGGCGCTGCCGTTCGATAAGACTGGTGAGTTCCCCTGGGCGATCTATCGCAAGGCCTACGACATCGGCCTCATGAATGCCAGTGTGCCTGCTGCCTATGGAGGTGGCGGACTGAGCGCCCTTGAGTGCTGCCTCATCGTCGAGGAACTGGGGGCAGCTTGTGCCGGTATTACCACTTCCATCATGGTCAACGACCTCGCCCTGATGCCGATTCTGGTCGGCGGTTCCGAGGAGCAACAACGCACCTTCCTCACCCCGTTCTGCTCCGGCTTCAACATGGGCGCCTTCTGTCTGACCGAGCCGGGGGCGGGTTCTGACGTGTCTTCGATGTCCACCACTGCGAAGCGCGATGGTGACAGTTACATTCTCAACGGCACCAAAACCTTCATCACCAACGGCAGCGTCGCCAGCCTCTATACCGTGTTCGCCACCCGTGACAAGAGCCTGCGCCACCAAGGCATCGTTGGGTTCATCGTGCCAGCCGAAACGCCCGGCATCTCACATGGCAAGAAATTCGATAAGATGGGCCAGCGTGCCTCCGACACCGCCGAGGTCATCTTCGAGGATGTCCGCGTGCCCCGTGCTAATCTGCTGGGTCGAGAGGATGAGGGGTTCAGAATCGCCATGGTGACGCTAGACCGCACCCGACCGATGATCGCCGCGATGTCCGTCGGGCTGGCTCGCGCCGCCATGGACGCGGCCGTTCAATACGCCAAGGAGCGCATCACGTTTGGTACGCCGATCGGCCATCACCAGGCGATCCAACTGCTCCTGGCCGACATGGCGAAGGACATCGAAGCCGCACGTCTGCTGACCTGGCAGTGCGCCTGGCTCATCGACCAGGGGCATCGAGCGACGAAGGAGTCGTCCTTGGCGAAATGTTTTGCCACCGATATCGCCATGCGTGTGACCACCGATGCGGTGCAGGTCTTCGGAGGTTACGGCTATATGAAGGACCTGCCCCTCGAAAAATATATGCGTGATGCCAAGCTCATGCAGATCTACGAGGGCACCAATCAAATCCAACGCCTGGTCATCGCCCGCCATCTGTTGGGGCTTGCCTGACCCTTTCCTTGGGCTGGTGTTCCCCCTTCCTTATTCGGTGACGTTTGACGCATGCAGAACCTTGTTGCAGTGATGCATGACAAGTTTTCGACCACCGCTCGCTGAGGAGGTTGAGGTGGCACGACGCAGCCCGCGCCGTCGACGCGTCCGAGCCCAGAACCCGCGCCACCGCTGGTGGAGTCGGGTCGTGTGGCGCATCCCCTTGCTGCTCATGCCGGCGGTGCTCTGCGCCTTGGTGGGAGCAGCGTATGTGTATGTGCAGTTCTCTCAGATGATCATCCTGGGCTTTGAGGGGAAGCGTTGGAGTCTGTCCTCGAAGGTGTATGCCGAGCCAGAGTCGTTATACCCTGGGCTTCCGCTTCGCCTCGAGGACCTGCAAGCGAGCCTGGAACGTCTAGGCTATCGGCCGGTGCAGGCGTTGACGAATCAGGGGCAGTATCGCGTGCATGCCGCCCAAGTCGATATCGCCTTGCGCGAGTTTCGTTATCCCTACCGCCGCGAGCCTGCCCGCACCATCCGCGTCACCTTTCGACGCAACACCGTGCGGGAAATCCGTGATCTGCGAGGTGACCAGGCGATCAGTGTCGTCGATCTGGAACCGCAACTGGTCAGTGAGTTTTTTACGCCGGAGCGCGAAAAACGACAGCTCGTCAAGATCGGCGACATTCCGCCGCACCTCACCCAGGCGGTCATCGCCATTGAGGATCGCCGCTTTTACACCCACCGAGGCGTCGATTGGCTCGGTATCCTGCGAGCGCTCTATCGCAATGTGCGGGCTGGAGGCGTAACTGAAGGGGGTAGTACGTTGACGCAGCAACTCGTCAAGAATTTCTTTCTGACCCCGAAGCGCTCGATCTGGCGCAAGAGCGCTGAAATGATCATGGCCGTGATGGTGGAGGCGCGCTATTCGAAAGCGGCCATCCTTGAGCTCTATCTCAACGAGATCTATCTCGGTCAACGTGGCTCGATCAGCATCAACGGTGTTGGGGAAGCCGCGCGTTTGTACTTTCGCAAAGACGTGCAAGAGCTGACGATCGCGGAGGCAGCCCTCATGGCCGGCCTGATCCGCGCACCACATCTCTACTCCCCCTACAAGCATTCGGAGCGAGCGGTAGAGCGACGCAATCGCGTACTCACCGCCATGCTTGAGGCAGAGTATCTGTCGGCAGAGGCATGCCAGCGCGCGATGCGCATGCCACTCCGCGTCGAGACCGTGACGCTCGAAGTCAATCGCGCCCCCTATTTCGTGGACCTGTTGCGCGAGCAACTGCTGCAGCGCTACTCCGTCGAAGAGTTGACCGCCAACAACCTCACCATCTTTACCTCCCTGGATCTCCGTCTGCAGGAGACGGCGCAGCGCGTCCTTGAGGCGGGATTGGCGCACGTCGATGGCCGTCGGGGAAAAACGGCCGAAGGGCGGGAAGCCCAGGGGGCACTGATCGCGCTTCAACCCCAAACAGGCTTTATCCGCGCCCTCGTTGGCGGTCGCGATTATGCCAGCAGTCAGTTCAATCGGGTCACCCAGGCGCGTCGTCAGGTGGGCTCGGTGTTCAAGCCGATCGTGTATGCGGCGGCGTTGGAAAGCGCATTCAGACGCGGCGAACCGGTCGTCACCGCTCTCACCCGTGTGGAGGATGTGCCAACAGCGTTCACCCATAATGGTCAACGCTGGTCTCCCCAGAATTACGACGGCCGCTACCTGGGCTGGGTCGGCCCGCGCACTGCTTTGGAGCAGTCTCTGAACGTGGCGACCGTCAAATTTGCTGAGCGCGTTGGGTATGAAACGGTGGTTCGCTACGCCCGACGTATGGGCCTGCAAGGCAAATTGGAGCCCCTTCCGTCGCTGGCCCTCGGTGCCTTTGAGGCCAGCCCGTGGGACGTAGCACAGGTGTACGCTGTGCTGGCAAACCACGGCCTGCGCGCCTCGCCCTTTTCCATCAAAGAAGTGATGACCGTCGATGGCCGTGTCCTGGAAAAGCATCATATCGGTGTTGAGGCGGCGCTGCAGCCAGCCACGGCGTTTCTCGTCACCAATTTTCTCGAAGGGGTGTTCGAGCGCGGAACGGCTCGGAGCGCGCGCAGATCAGGTTTTCATTGGACGGCGGCCGGTAAGACAGGCACGACCGATGAGGAGCGGGACGCCTGGTTCGCTGGCTATACCTCGGATTTGCTGGTGGTCGTATGGGTAGGCTATGATGATAACCGTCCGCTGGGATTAACTGGGGCGCAGGCGGCGTTGCCGATCTGGGTCGATTTTATGAAGGCAGTCCTGGAAGGACGGCCGTCGCAGGCGTTCCATCCGCCTCCAGGATTGGTGCAAGCGACGGTGGACCCGGTGACCGGCGAGGTCGCCCACGCTGGCTGCCCGACGCGCGTCACCGAGGTGTTTATCGCCGGCACCGAGCCCAGGACGTTTTGCGCGCTGCACAGCACGGCTGCAGCGGAAGAAAAGACAACCTCTAGACCGAGCCCCGTCCTCCCCCGTGAGTGGGTGTTTCCGGGAGCTACGCGTCCGGAGGCGGCGTCGCCATAATTGCTGGAAAGGGAAACATGCTACATCGTGACAGGTTCGGAGCGTTTGCCCGTGGTGTGCTCTGTCTTCTTCCGCTCCTGCTGAGCTGGGGGTGTGCCACACCGCCAGTCCAACAGCCACCGGCGGCGCCAACGGTGCCGCCAAGGGTGGGTGGGCAGTCGGGAGGTCCGACAGCGGCACCTGCTCCACAGGGTTCTCGTTCTGCTGGTGCACCTGTTGCCATGCGGCCACGTGAACAGCCGCCATCCGCGACGATGGTCGCTTCAGCCCAGTGGGTAGAGGAAGCCAGTCGCGCCATCGACGTGGGAGATTATGATCGGGCTACGTCGTTGCTAGAGCGAGCGGTGAGTGTGGAGCCGAATAACGGGCGCGCCTTTTATTATTATGGGCTGGCGATGGGGGAGCGCGGTAGGCCAGGGGCGGCGCTTTCACTGTTGCAAAAAGCGGAGATCTTATTGCAGGGTGACGCGCGCGCGCTCGGGGAGACATATGCGCAGATGGGCACGAACCTGGAACGCCTGGGACGGCGACCGGAGGCGGTCCGTCGCTACGAGCAGGCGTTAGCGCAAGATCCCGCCAATACCCTGGCCCGCCGGCGCCTAGAGGCACTGCGTGGGTAACCGAGTCATGGCAACGTCGAGCGCGCAGATGCGCGCGTAGCGAACTGCACACCCCCTTCCCACTCTGGTCCGCCATAGCGACCCGGCTGCCCCCTCGCTCACTGGTGAAGCTAGCGCACTCATAAGCTTGCCGATCAATCTGCCGAAGGCTGGCGCTCAGCCGCACCCGCACGCGGGAGCAAAGCCTGAGCGGACGCTGGCGGGCGTCGGCTGCAGCGCATTGAGGGGCGCATTGCCACACCGCGTGTGCGCGAGTTACTCAAATGGCATGTACCGCTTGACTTCAGCATCAGGTCTTGCTTGCCCAACTCGCACATCGAGCACTTTGCGTCGAATCGGGTTAAAGAAGTATGACAAATGCACCAACACGCCGAAGACGTCCGATAGTTCAACGCCGGTAATAACGAATCCCGCCTTCAGTTTCGGTACAAGGACCTGATTATTGGTGGCTACATGCCGACTAGAAACGATTTGAAACCCTTCGTGCTGCAACGCGCCCAGTAGGCGTGGCAACAACGCAGAATAGATCCCCTTCCCCTGATGCAGCGGCAGAATAGCTGTGTTCACCATATAGTACTTCTCTGCACTTTCTTGTATACCAAAACTCCATCCGATGAACTCCTGGTGATGGTAGATACCAATATTCAGCCGAAACGGGGTGCCCATTCGCTCTCGTAAACGAGCGGTCGCCGTTTGCTCCTCCCTGGACAAGGCTTGCTGGACGTCAAAGTCAAGCATGCTCTGAAAGACGATAGGTCGGTATTGTCGAAAGAGCGGACCGAACTCGGCATTATCCAGAGATCTAATGGTATAATTGCCAAAGAGAACGCTTTCTTGCGCAATCATACGGTTTATGTCCCTTCCGACTAGACGGTAACTGTAATACGCGGCCCAACGCTGGGCATCAGGCGGGGCACGACTGTTCGCGTAACGCCGTTGAGTCGAGTCATGTGACGCGGATGCCATCCGAGCCCAGAGCTGGGAAAGTGGGAAAATGCATTCGACAAGGCCATTGCCTTGGCACCTCTCCACTTCCCAGCACCCCTCGCGCGGGTTCTGTCGCCCATGCCCATGTTGAGCACAGAAGCTGAACATCAGGTATCAGCCATTCCATGGTGTCCAGACCCCTACATTCGCGACCGAGCCCAGGTGCGCCAGCGCCGCCTTAGGTCATGTAGTTGGTGAAGCGCATGGTCGTGGCGCGCGCCCGGTAGTCTGTTTTGACGTTCACGATGGCTGGCTTCCCTGAGGCAAACGCCCGCTCCAGGGCTGGACGAATATCCCCCGGCATTTCGACATATTCGCTATGCCCACCGAACGCATCCATCATCTTCTCATAGCGCGTGTAGCCGAGGTCCCGGCCGATCTTGCCGCCTTCGGGGTCCGCCGTCCAGCCGCCATTGAGACTGATCACCGTGACCACTGGCAGGTGATGGCGAACGGCCGTATCCATCTCCATGGCGTTCATGCCGAAGGACCCATCACCATGCAGGACCAGCACCTGCTTGTCTGGCTTCGCGGCCTTGGCCCCCAGGCCGAACGGCACCCCCACACCCATGGTCCCGAAAACCCCAGAATTCAGGCGATGCCCTGGGACATAGGTGGAGATCGACTGTCGGCCGTAATTCAGGATTTCCTGGCCATCGACCACGAGAATGGCATCACGATCTAGGAAGTCTCCGATCTCTTTACACAGACGCAATGGGTGGATCGGGACCTCGTCGGAGTTCAAGAAGGGCTCCAGGCGCGCCTGGCCTTTCAGGTGTTGCTCGCGCAAGGCCGAAATCCACGGCGTCTCTTGACGCGGGTCGAACTTGCCCTGGACCAAGTCGAGCATTTGCCGGAGCACCGTTTTCGCATCGCCCACAATCCCCACATCAACTGGGCGTCCCTTGCCAATTTCCGCCGGATCCGCGTTCACCTGGAGGACTTTGGCATCTGGGTTAAAGCGAGGCGGCTGGCCATGGGAGATCACATAATTGAACCGCGTGCCCAGGAAGAGCATGACATCGCTATTCTGGAAGGCCATATTGCGGGCAGCGAGGAACGACCGGGGATGATCGTCAGCAATCACACCACGGCCTTGAGGGGTGGTCATGAATGGAATACCGGTAGCGTCGACAAATTGCTGGAGTTCTTCACTGGCATTCGACCACAGAATACCGCTACCCGTGACAATCAGCGGACGATCGGCTCGTGACAGGAGATCGACCGCCTCTTTGACCAATTCGGGATCCCCAGGGATCCGGTGCGCTGTCTTGGCAGGTTGCGGCCATACCACCGTGTCTTCATCCACCCGGGCGTACAGGACATCGCCGGGCAGGTCGAGATAGGCCGGTCCGAGGCGACCGGTCAAGGCCTGGCGGTATGCCATGTTGATGTACTCTGGAATACGCCTAGCCGAAACCGCCTGCGCCGCCCATTTGGTGGCAGGACGCATGATACTCAATTGATCGATTTCCTGAAAGACTTCGGAGTGGAATTGACTGATCGGACTCGCCCCGCCCAGGGCGATGATCGGCGCCGAGTCCACATAGGCATGCGCGACGCCGCTCACCAGGTTCATCGTGGCCGGCCCGGAGGCGGCCGAGCACACCCCGGCCTTGCCCGTCAGCCGTGCATAGGCATTGGCCATCATGGCGGCCGCCTGCTCGTGCCGCACATCGATCATGCGGATCCCCAGCTTGCGGCACGCATCCTGCGCGCCGAGCATCGGACCGCCCATAATGAAAAACATGGTATCCGCGCCTTCGTTCTTCAGGGCGCGCGCCACGAGCTCATAGCCAAAGACTTCTGCCATAATACCCTCCTCTCACCGATGCTGAGTCGTATACGACTGCGACATGACGGAGCACCCCCCAGCTCGATCGCGGCACAGCACGCAGGCATGACCGTCCAGCAGCGCCGGCCTGGGAGAAGAAACGGCTCTCATGCCATAGCCCCGCGTGAAGCCTACGATGCGCCTGCTCCCTCGCATGGCCCCTACGTCACGGAAGGAGATCATACCCTAAATGGCTCGCGGACGAAACTGTTTGACAAATTCCGCCAGCGCGGCCCCCCCTGATGCGGCACGCGGTCCCTTACTCCACTGTTCGGGCTTGGAGATTCTCAAAATCAGTCCATATGAGATTGGTACACTCAGCCGGCGTCCGTTGCCATCCCGTCCGATGATCTGACGTTGGGTACAGTCCAGGTTTTGACGCGTCATCGTAGACATTCCATCAGCCGCAACCCGCCCCCATAGAGTAGTTTCGCCATGAATCGTGGAGTCACTGTGGGGGCGCGTGTGGGCTTTTTGGCACACACCGCATCGATGGGGAAGTCGAGTGGCGTTTTGCGCACGTGGCAAGAGAGACACCGTAAGACGCTGAGCGCTTGATTTTGGGTTGACGCCACCACCTGTTGAGCGACGGCCAGGTGTGTCAGAAACGCTTCGATTTCTGCACTGGCTATTTCGTTGGGATGACGCGTGTTGTGGAAGAGAATAGACCGTTTAATCCAGGTGACAGAGAATTCCTCCGTGCGGATCGAGTCGTGCTTGAGCCGGATGGCATCGCGCACGTGGTCGAGAAATTTCTTGGGGCGGTGTTCTATCGTTGACACCTCACACGCGTGAAGTCTACAGCAACCGTCCTGGCTCCTTGTGGCCGCGAGTACGATGAGGCGGAATACCCAACCGATCTGTGCCCGATGAGTTATGGCAGATGAGCGTCCGTGTCTCTCCCTTGGCCATTCCATCTAAACGCTTGGGGTACAAAGGCAGGATTCGTGGTATTATGCGGAAAATTGGCGGCCTAAACTGCCCTGAGGGGAGATTAGATGGACATTTCCCTGCGAGCCGTGGGGAAGGTTAGATGGAACGATTTCCATATACTCATTCGTTGAACGAAACCGCGGCGCGGTCGCCGGCTGGTTGAGCCCCCGGACGTGTCGTCGACCGTGCGCGCTGCCGTCGCGCGGAGCGGTCATTGAGCGTCCTGAGGCGTGTCGACCGGTTGGCACCACGGTGTGCCCCACGCACAGGCGGATGGCGATGACGGCGCGCAGACGCCGTCTGCGGGAAGCCCGACCACGCCGGGGCCTGTCCCCCCGGACCCCGCCCTGCGCTCGCGACGCCGTCACACACCTGGCTCCATACGACCGCCGGGCGCCCGAGGACCTGAGCGACGAGGCGCGCCGGCCATCCGTCCGCTCCTGGCTCACGGAGCAGCCGGTCGCCGAGCGCCCGTGACGCCGCCAGCTCGAGGGGATCCGCTGCGGCGACGAGCGCCCGCGGCCGCGCCCGTGGCCGGTCTGCGCGCGCATCCGGCCCCGGCCCCGCCACACACGGCCCGTCGTGCGGCGTCCGCAGGCCGGGCGCTCCCTGCTGGCCTGGGTCCACCGCGCGACAGCCCGCCGGTGGCTGCCGGTGCTCTCTGCGTGTGGGCGGCGCCGACGGGCAGGGACGCCGCGGCCGGTCTCGGACCTCGCCCCCCAGCGCCTGCTGGGCCGGGTCCGAGAGGGCCAAGGGGGTCAAGACCGCGTGGTGCCCCTGGCCGCACGGCCCCTGGAGCGGTGGCGGGTCGACGGGCCGCGGGCGCGCCCCCGGCCCTGGGTGTGCCCCGCTCGCGACCCGCCGACGCCGCTCCCGGCGACCACCCGCCAGCAGACCTTGACGCGCGTGGTCCGCCCGCGTGGCCTCGCCCAAGACGCCGCGCTGCACCCGCGCCGGCACGCCTCTGCCACGCATCGCTTCGCGCGGGGCGTGTCGTGGCGCGTCATCCAGGCACGCCTGGGCCACCAGCGTCCGCGTCCCACCGCGCGCGACACGCCGCTGACGACCACACCCGTCGACGTCGGGCCCGCCCCCCTCAACGCCCGCATGGCCGACCGCTCACGGCGCTGGGGCCCGGGCATGCCAGCGGTGGCGGACGTCTGCCGCGACGATGGTCCTGCCGAGCAGGAGCGGGTTGGCGCGGCTCGCCTGCCCCGCCCTCGCCGCGCGATGGCGGATCTGATCCACGGCCGGACCGCGGCCGTGGGCGGACCGCTGTGGCCGTGTGCGCACGGCGGTCAGGCGCCCGAGGCCTCCCACGCCTGCCGCCACCGGCGTGGTCCCCCGTGCCCCCCGCAGGACACCGCGGTGGGGCGGGCCGCGCGGCGGCAGGCACGCCTCCCAGGCCCCGACGTGCCTGTCGTCTGGACCCTGCCGCCCGCACGGCGGGCGCTGGTCCGCCGCCACCAGCAAGCCCTGGACGACAGGTGGCGCCGCGCCGCGGCCCCAGCGCGCATCACGCGCGCCGCGGACCCCCATGCTGTCGGGGGGCACAGCGGCGTGCGCGGCGTCCTCCACCCCGGGACCCGGCCCCTCGTCTCTCCTCCACCTGGGCCCGGTCTGGTGCCCGCCGGGGGGGTCGCCGCCGACCGGACCGCGTGGCGGCCCGCCCGCCCGTCCTCCGTGGGGCCCGTCCAGGCCCGCGCGACGCGCTGTCGCGGGCGGTGTCTCGCTCGGGTCCGTCGGGCACGTCCCGACCGGACCCTGCCCGACGTGGTCTGGACCAACGGGGGGGTCGTCTCCGGTCAACCGACCACGCCAGGCCGGGCGCACGTCCTGCACGACCGGGGCCGCGCTGTCCACCGGATGGCGCTGACCACCCCCCGCCGCCGCGCCAGCGCTGCTGGGCCGGTCTGCTGCCGCTCCCAGGACGCCGCGGACCCGCGTGGGCAGCCCATGCCCCGGCCCGCCCAGGAGGTCAGCCGTCGCTTGTGGCCGCCGGGGTGGCCCCAGGGCTTCCCCAACGTCCGTGACTCTGGGCGGTGGCGTCCGGTCCATCGGCCCCTCCGGCCCCAGCGCCCGCGCGGCCGGGCGGGGTCCGCCGCCGACCCCCCGCCGCCCGCTCCCGCACCACCGCCGCCGGCGACCGCTGCCTGGTGCCCACCCTGCCGCGCGGGGCACCGGTGTCCCTCCGGCGGTCCGGGCCTCCGCGGCGTGATCCGCCGGCGCCCACGGGACCAGCGGCGGCCCCCATGCGCCCTCGCGCCCCCAGGTGGCCTCCCCCTGCCGGCCTCAGCGGGGTCGCCGGCTCCCAGCACCGGGGCCTCCGCCCCCCCGTGGGCCCTCCTCCCGGCCACCAGGGCCGCACGCCC
>Ga0137403_10000247_pt1 | contig 68750 bp, 86 predicted proteins | sample CZOMad2_1_16fung_FD_122057 | JGI IMG/M metagenome (GOLD analysis project Ga0137403, IMG submission 122057) | Vadose zone soil fungal communities from Angelo Coast Range Reserve, California, USA - CZOMad2_1_16fungal (Hybrid Assembly) | ecosystem: Environmental > Terrestrial > Soil > Vadose zone...
GACTGCCCGGGGCATGCCGACTACATCAAGAACATGATCACGGGTGCGGCGCAGATGGACGGGGCGATCCTGGTGGTATCGGCCGCCGATGGCCCGATGCCGCAGACCCGGGAGCACATTCTGCTAGCCCGCCAGGTGGGGGTGCCCTACATCGTGGTGTTCCTGAACAAAGCGGACATGGTGGACGACAAGGAGCTGCTCGAGCTGGTCGAGGTCGAGGTGCGCGAGCTCCTGTCGAAGTACGACTTCCCCGGGGACAAGACCCCGATCGTGATCGGCAGCGCGCTCAAAGCGCTCGAAGGCGAGGACTCGGACCTCGGCACGAAGTCGATCCTGAAGCTGGCCGAAGCCCTGGACGCCTACATCCCGACGCCCAAGCGCGAGATCGACAAGCCCTTCCTGATGCCGGTAGAGGACGTGTTCTCCATCTCGGGCCGCGGCACGGTGGTCACGGGGCGCGTTGAGCGCGGCGTGATCAAGGTGGGCGAGGAGATCGAGATCGTCGGCATCCGCCCGACGGTGAAGACGGTGTGCACGGGCGTGGAGATGTTCAGGAAGCTGCTGGATGAGGGCCAGGCGGGCGACAACGTCGGCATCCTCTTGCGCGGTACGAAGCGCGAAGAGGTCGAGCGCGGCCAGGTGCTGGCCAAGCCCGGCTCGATCACCCCGCATGCCAAGTTCGAGTGCGAAGTCTATGTATTGAGCAAGGAAGAGGGCGGACGTCACACCCCCTTCTTCAACAACTACCGGCCGCAGTTCTACTTCAGGACGACGGACGTGACCGGAGCGGTGGAGCTGCCCAAGGGCACCGAGATGGTGATGCCCGGGGACAACGTGAAGATGGTGGTGACGCTGATCACGCCGATCGCGATGGAGCAGGGACTGCGCTTCGCCATCCGCGAGGGCGGCAAGACCGTCGGCGCCGGCGTCGTGGCGAAGATCATCGAATAGTCGAATAGAGAGATAACGGCAGAAAAATGGAAAGCCAACGCATCCGCATCCGCCTCAAGGCGTTCGACTACCGCCTGATCGACCAGTCGGCGCTCGAGATCGTGGATACGGCTAAGCGCACCGGCGCGGTGGTCCGCGGCCCCGTGCCGCTGCCGACGCGCAAGGAGCGCTTCGACCTGCTGCGCTCGCCGCACATCGACAAGGCGTCGCGCGACCAGCTCGAGATCCGCACGCACTTGCGGCTGATGGACATCATCGATCCGACAGACAAAACAGTGGATGCACTGATGAAGCTGGATCTGCCGGCTGGCGTCGACGTGGAGATCAAGGTTAAGTAATACGCATCACTAGGTGCAGGGCCGGCCAATTGCAGCCGGCGTCCCCGCACAGGCGGGGATCAACAGAAGAGGCAGATATGAGCATTGGATTGGTCGGCCGCAAGGTCGGCATGACACGCATCTTCACCGACGACGGCAGCACCCTGCCGGTGACGGTGCTCGACGTGTCCGACAACCGGGTCACCCAGATCAAGACCGCCGAGAAGGACGGCTACGCCGCCGTGCAGGTCGCTTTCGGCAAGCGCCGCGCTTCGCGCGTGGCGAAGCCGATCGCGGGACACCTTGCCAAGGCCGCGGTCGAAGCGGGCCGCACACTGCGCGAGTTCCGAGCCAAGCCGGAGGAGCTCGCCGAGCTCAAGCCCGGTGCGAAGCTCGATGTCGGCGCGATTTTCAAGGTCGGGCAGCGCGTCGACGTGCAGGGCGTGACCATCGGCAAGGGGTTCGCCGGCGTCATCAAGCGCTATCACTTTGGCGGACAGAACGCGTCCCACGGCAACTCCATCTCGCACCGGGTTCCGGGCTCGACCGGCCAGAACCAGAGCCCGGCGCACGTCTTTCCGGGCAAGCGCATGCCGGGCCATCTCGGCGACAAGCGCCGCACCATTTCCAACCTCGTCGTCGTGCGCATCGATGCCGAGCGGCAGCTCTTGCTGGTCAAGGGTTCGGTGCCGGGCTCGAACGGGCGCGACGTCCTGGTGCGTCCGGCCGTCAAGATCCAGAAGGTGGTCGTGCAGCAGGCGAAGCCTGCGGCGCCGAAGGCCCAACCCAAACCCGCTGCGAAGCCCGAAGCCGCGAAGCCCGCGGCCAAGCCCGCCGCGCAGCCGAAGAAATAAGGCGCCGCCATGGAACTCAAAATGGTCGGCTCCGGCACGGTCAACGCCACCGACGATGTCTTCGGGCGCGAATTCAACGAGGCGCTCGTGCACCAGGTGGTGATCGCCTACCAGGCGAATGCCCGCGTCGGATCGCGCGCGCAGAAGGATCGCGGCGCCGTGAATCACTCCACCAAGAAGCCGTGGCGGCAGAAGGGCACCGGCCGCGCCCGCGCCGGCATGACCTCCAGCCCGTTGTGGCGCGGCGGCGGCAAGATCTTCCCCAATTCGCCGGACGAGAACTTCACGCACAAGGTGAACCGCAAGATGTATCGCGCGGGCCTCTGCTCGATCCTCTCGCAGCTCGCGCGCGAGGACCGGCTGCGTGTGGTCGATGAGTTCCGTGTCGACCAGCCGAAGACCAAGCTCCTCGCCAAGAAAGTGAAGGACATGGGCTTCGATGAGGTCCTCGTCATTACCGACGAGGTCGACGAGAAGCTCGCGCTTTCCTCGCGCAACCTGGCCAACGTGGTGGTGATGACCGCCCGTCATGCGAATCCGGTCGCGCTGGTGCGTTCCAAGCACGTGCTGGTCACCAAGGCGGCGATGGCGAAGCTGGAGGAGATGCTCAAATGACCGCGGCGAAGAAATACAGCATCGACCAGCTGATGAACGTGGTGCTTGCGCCGGTGGTCTCGGAGAAGAGCACGTTCGTGGCCGACAAGAACCGGCAGTACGTGTTCCGCGTCGCCGACCATGCGACGAAGCCCGAGATCAAGGCGGCGATCGAGCTCATGTTCAAGACCAAGGTCGACGACGTCACCGTGCTGAACGTACGCGGCAAGGAGCGTCGCTTCGGGCGACTGTCGGGCCGGCGGCGTAACTGGAAGAAGGCCTACGTGCGTCTCGCCGAGGGCCAGGAAATCAACTTCGCAGCCACGGAATAGCCATGCCACTCGTCAAAGTTAAGCCCACCTCTCCTGGCCGCCGGGCGCTCGTCAAGGTGGTGTCGCCCGACCTGCACAAGGGCGACCCGCACTGGGCCCTTACCGAGCCGCAGCGTCGCGGCAGCGGGCGGAACAACCACGGCCGCATCACCGTGCGCCACCAGGGCGGTGGCCACAAGCATCACCTGCGCCTGATCGATTTCCGGCGCAACAAGGACGGCATCGCCGCCAAGGTCGAGCACCTCGAATACGATCCGAACCGTAGCGCGCACCTCGCGCTCCTGCTCTACGCCGATGGCGAGCGCCGCTACGTGCTCGCGGCGAAGGGCGTACAAGCCGGCGCGCAGCTCATGTCCGGCTCGGAAGCGCCGATCAAGCCGGGCAATGCGCTGCCGCTCAGAAATATCCCGATCGGCACCGAAGTGCACTGCGTCGAGATGCAGCCGGGCAAGGGCGCGCAGCTCGCTCGCTCCGCCGGCGCGCACGTGCAGGTGCTGGCGCGCGAGGGCTCGTATGTGCAGCTGCGCCTGCGCTCGGGCGAGATTCGCAAGGTGCATATCGATTGCCGCGCGACGATCGGCGAAGTCGGCAATGCCGAGCACAACCTCGAATCCATCGGCAAGGCCGGCCGCGTGCGTTGGCGCGGCGTGCGTCCGACGGTGCGCGGTGTCGCCATGAACCCGATCGACCATCCGCACGGCGGCGGCGAAGGCCGCACCGCCGCGGCGCAGCCCCCGGTGTCGCCTTGGGGTGTGCAGAGCAAGGGATTCAAGACCCGGCGCAACAAGCGCACGCAGGTGATGATCGTGCGCGACCGGCGAGTGAAGTAGGAGCGCTAGAAACCGCGCTTAAGGCAAAGGACATCCATGTCACGCTCAATCAAGAAGGGACCCTTCGTCGACCATCACCTGATGGCGAAGGTCGACAAAGCGCGCGGCGGCAGCGACAAGCGGCCGATCAAGACCTGGTCGCGCCGCTCGACCATCGTGCCGGACTTCGTCGGCCTGACGATCGCCGTGCACAACGGCAAGACGCATGTCCCCGTCTATGTCACGGAGAACATGGTCGGCCACAAGCTCGGCGAATTCGCGCTCACGCGCATCTTCAAGAGCCATTCGGCGGTCGGCAAGCGCACCGAGGAAGCGGTGGGCGGCGATCGCCGTGGGCCTCCGGGAGCGCCCGGCGCTGCTGCGCCGGCGGCAGCGGCTACCGCGGCAGCTGCGCCGGCGGCACCGGCAGGGAAGAAATGATGGAAACCAAAGCCAGCCTGCGCGGCGCGCGCATGTCCGCCCAGAAAGGGCGCCTGGTCGCCGACATGATTCGGGGCAAACCGGTCGATCAGGCGATGAGCATCCTTGCCTACACGCCGAAGAAGGGCGCCGGCATCATGAAGAAGCTGCTCGAGTCGGCGATCGCCAATGCAGAGCACAACGATGGTGCCGACATCGACGCGCTCAAGGTGAAGACGATCTTCGTCGAGCGCGGCATGTTCCTCAAACGCTTCCAGGCACGCGCCAAAGGCCGCGGCAACCGCGTGCTCAAGCACACGTGCCATATCTACATCACGGTGGGTGACTGATGGGCCAGAAGATAAATCCGGTGGGCTTTCGACTCGCCGTGAACAAGAACTGGAGTTCGCGCTGGTATGCGAACACCAAGAACTTCGCGCCGATGCTGGCCGAGGACATCAAGGTGCGCGACTTCCTGAAGCGCAAGCTGGCGCACGCTTCGGTCGGCCGGGTGCTGATCGAGCGGCCGGCGAAGGATGCGCGCATCACCATCTTCTCCGCGCGCCCCGGCGTCGTCATCGGCAAGAAGGGCGAAGAGATCGAGGCGCTCAAGGCGGAGCTGCGCCGCATCATGGGCGTGCAGCAGGTGCACGTGAACATCGAAGAGATTCGCAAGCCCGAGATCGACGCGCAGCTCATCGCCGACTCGATCGCGCAGCAGCTCGAGAAGCGCATCATGTTCCGCCGCGCCATGAAGCGCGCCATGCAGAATGCCATGCGCCTGGGCGCGCAGGGCATCAAGATAATGAGCGCGGGGCGCCTGAACGGCATCGAGATCGCGCGCACCGAGTGGTATCGCGAAGGTCGCGTGCCGCTCCACACGCTGCGTGCCGACATCGACTACGGCCTCGGCGAGGCGAAGACCAGCTACGGCGTCATCGGCATCAAAGTGTGGGTCTACAAGGGCGAAGTCGCTCCGAAAGGCGAGACGCCCGCGGCGATCCCGGGTGCCGCTCCGGCGACGCCGCAACCCGAGGCACCGGCGGAGCCCAAGCGCGCCAAGAAGCCCGCGCCGCGTCCCGGCCAGAAGCGCGGTCCTGCTCGTCCGCGTCCGGAAGGTGCACCGCGCGCCGCCAGGAAAGAAGGCGCCCCTGCACCGAAGACCACCGTCAAGAGGCCGAAGAAGATCGAAAAGCCTGAAGGCGAGAAGAAGGAGTAAGCCATGCTGCAACCCGCACGCACGAAGTACCGAAAACAGCAGAAGGGCCGCAACACGGGCGTCGCCACGCGCGGCGCCAAGGTCTCCTTCGGCGAGTACGGCCTCAAGGCCACGACCCGCGGCCGGCTCACGGCACGCCAGCTCGAGGCCGGGCGCCGTGCGATGTCGCGCCACATCAAGCGCGGCGGTCGTATCTGGATCCGTGTCTTCCCCGACAAGCCGGTGTCGCAGAAGCCGGCGGAAGTGCGCATGGGTAACGGCAAAGGCAACCCCGAGTACTTCGTCAGCGAGATCCAGCCCGGCAAGATCATCTTCGAGATGGACGGCGTCACCCACGACCTCGCCAAGGAGGCGTTCGCGCTGGCCGCAGCCAAGCTGCCCTTCCGCACCATCGTCGTGCAGCGGATGCTCGGAGGATAAGCTCATGAAGCCCAGCGAGTTGCGCAGCAAGGAGCCGACGGACCTACAAAAGGAACTGGAATCGCTCCTGCGCGCCCAGTTCGGCCTGCGCATGCAGGTTGCCACCCAGCAGCTTTCGAACACCAGCCAGCTGAAGAAAGTGCGGCGCGACATCGCTCGCGTGCGCACCATCATGAAAGAGAAGGCGCCTAAATGAGTGAACAGACAGCCCCGGCCGCGCCGGTCAAGAACCAGCGCAAGCTGGTGGGGCGCGTGACGAGCAACAAGATGCAGAAGACGGTGGTGGTGCGGGTGGAGCGCCGCGTGCGCGACGCCATGATGGGCAAGACCATCACCCGGTCGAAGAAGTACCACGCGCATGTGGAGTCGGGCGAGTTCGGCGAAGGCGATCTGGTCGAGATCGCGGAGTGCCGGCCGATCTCGCGCACGAAATCGTGGCGCGTGACGCGTTTAGTGGAGAAATCGAAGGCCGTTTGAGAGTAGAATCCCGTCCTTCAGTTAAGTAGAACCGGCTTCGCCGGTTCGGCCCGGACGGGGTCCAAAACTGCACTGCCTGGCGGTGCAAGTTGGATTGGAGATTTAAAAATGATTCAGATGGAGTCGATGCTGGATGTCGCCGATAACACCGGCGCGCGCGCCGTTATCTGCATAAAGGTGCTCGGCGGCTCGAAACGCCGCTACGCGTCGATCGGCGACGTGATCAAGGTGAGCGTCAAGGACGCCGCGCCGCGCGGTCGCGTGAAGAAAGGCGAGATCTATGACGCCGTCGTCGTGCGTACCCGCAAGGGCGTGCGCCGTGCCGACGGCTCGCTGATCCGCTTCGATCGCAACGCGGCGGTGCTCCTTACGCCGAAGATGGAGCCGATCGGCACGCGCATCTTCGGGCCGGTGACGCGCGAGCTGCGCACCGAGCAGTTCATGAAGATCGTGTCGCTCGCCCCCGAGGTCCTTTAGGAGAAATGAGGATGAAGAAGATCCGCAAGGGCGACGAGGTGGTGGTGCTGTCCGGCCGCGACAAGGGCAAGCGCGGCACGGTGCTGCGTCGCGTCGACGCCGAGCATGTGGTGGTCGAGGGCGTGAACCGCGTGAAGAAGCACCAGCGGCCCAACCCGATGAAGGGCGAGCAGGGCGGCATCGTGGAGAAAGACCTGCCGATCCATATCTCGAACATCGCGCTCTTCAACCCCGCGACGCAGAAGGCCGATCGCACGCGCGTGAAGGCGCTGGAAGGCGGCCGCAAGGTGCGGGTGTTCAAGGCTAACGGCGAGCAAGTCGAGGCATAGCATGGCCAAGGACAAGGAACAGAAACACGACGCGAAGCCCAAGGGCGGCGATAAGGGCGTCGACAAGGGCATGCCGCAGCAGAAGCAGGCCGCGCCGAAGCCGCAGGGCAAGAAGGAAGCGGCCAAGCCGGCGCCGATCGCGAAAGACGAAGGCCCGCGCATCCCGGCGCCGCCGGCGCGCCTCGCGCAGTATTACCGCGAGAAGGTCGTGCCCGACCTCACGCAGAAGTTCGGCTACAAGAGCGTGATGCAGGTGCCGCGCCTCAAGAAGATCACGCTCAACATGGGCGTGGGTGAAACCACCACCGACAAGAAGGTGCTCGACAACGCGCTGGCCGACATGACGCGCATCGCCGGCCAGAAGCCGGTGGTGACCAAGTCGAGGAAATCGATCGCCAACTTCAAGGTGCGCGCCAACTTTCCGGTGGGCTGCATGGTGACGCTGCGCGGCGCGCGCATGTACGAGTTCCTCGATCGGTTGGTCAACATCGCCATCCCCCGCATCCGCGACTTCCGCGGCGTGTCGAGCCGCGCGTTCGACGGCCGCGGCAACTACAGCCTCGGCGTGAAGGAGCAGATCATCTTCCCCGAGATCGACTACGACAAGATCGACGTGATCCGCGGCATGGACATTGCGATCAACACCACCGCCAAGACCGACGACGAGGCGCGTGCGCTGCTCGCAGCGTTCCGCTTCCCGTTCAAGCACTGAAGAGAGACCCCATGGCCAAGCTGGCACTCAAACTGCGGGACCAGAAACGTCGCAAAACCGTCGCGAAGTTCAAGGCGCGGCGCACGACTCTGCTCGAGATCATCTACGACGTGCGTGCCTCCGACGAGGCGAAGGAAGAGGCGCGGCTCAAGCTGCAGAAGCTGCCGCGTGATTCCTCGCCCGTGCGCCTGCGCAACCGCTGCGCGCTGACCGGCCGCCCGCGCGGCGTCTACCGCAAGTTCGGGCTCGGCCGCAACAAGCTGCGCGACCTGGCCCTCAAGGGCGAGGTGCCCGGCATCATCAAGGCGAGCTGGTAGGGAGACGCCATATGAGCATGCACGACCCGATCGCCGACATGCTGACCCGCATTCGCAATGCGCAGGTGGTCGGCCACACCGAGGTCTCGATGCCCGCGTCGCAGCTGAAAAGCGCGATCGCCAGGGTGCTGAAGGACGAGGGCTACATCGAGGACTTCGCCACCAGGGAGAACGGCGCCAAGAAGGAGCTCGCCATTGCGCTGAAGTATTACGCCGGGCGGCCGGTGATCGAGCGCCTCGAGCGCGTCTCGAAGCCGGGCCTGCGCGTCTACAAGGGGCGCAACGACATCCCGCGCGTGATGAACGGGCTCGGCGTGGCGATCCTGTCGACCTCGCGCGGCGTGATGACCGATCGCAAGGCGCGCGCCGACGGTCTCGGCGGCGAAGTGCTCTGCATCGTCGCGTAAGGACAGACCATGTCACGCATCGCCAAATATCCCGTGCCGCTGCCGAAAGGCGTCGAGCTGACGATCGCCTCCGGCGACATTTCGATCAAGGGGCCGCTCGGCACCATCGCGCACCCGGCGGATCCGAACGTGGAAGTGAAGAAAGACGGTGACCAGGTCACCTTCAAGGCGCTCGGCAATTCGAACCACGCCGGCGCCATGTCCGGCACCATGCGGGCGCTGGTTGCCAACATGGTGGCCGGCGTCACCAAGGGCTTCGAGAAGCGCCTTTCGCTCGTCGGCGTCGGCTACCGTGCCGCAGCGCAGGGCGACAAGCTGAACCTCTCGCTCGGCTTCTCGCATCCGGTCGTGCACCAGATGCCGAAGGGCATCAAGGTCGCGACGCCGACGCAGACCGAGATCGTGATCACCGGCATCGACAAGCAGCTCGTCGGCCAGGTGGCCGCCGAAGTGCGCGCGCAGCGCGCTCCCGAGCCGTACAAGGGCAAGGGCGTGCGCTACGCCAATGAAGTGGTGGTGTTGAAAGAGACGAAGAAGAAGTAATCATGAGCGCAAAAAACGACTCCAGACTGCGCCGCGCGCGGCAAACCCGGCTCAAGATCCGCGAGGTCGGCGCGGTGCGCCTCACCGTGCACCGCACGAACACGCACATCTATGCCCAGATCACTTCACCATCGGGCGACAAGGTGCTGGTCAGCGCCTCGAGCGCCGAGAAAGAGGTGCGCAGCCAGTTGAAGCACGGCGCGAACCGCAAGGCGGCCGAGCTGATCGGCCAGCGCATTGCCACCAAGGCGAAGGAGAAAGGCATCGAGAGAGTCGCCTTCGACCGCGCCGGCTACCGTTACCACGGCCGCATCAAGGCACTCGCCGATGCGGCGCGTGCCGGTGGACTTAAGTTCTAAGAGGCAGGCTTGAAGTTCTAAAGGAACGCTATGGCGAAGATCCAGCCCCGGATGCAGCACGAAGAGCGCGGCGACGGCCTGCGCGAAAAGATGATCGCGGTGAACCGCGTGACCAAGGTGGTGAAAGGCGGACGCGTGCTCGGCTTCGCCGCGCTCGCCGTGGTCGGCGACGGCGACGGCGGCATCGGCATGGGCAAGGGCAAGGCACGCGAAGTCCCGGTGGCCGTGCAGAAGGCCATGGAAGAAGCGCGCCGCAAGCTCTTCAAGGTGAAGCTCAAGAACGGCACGCTGCAGCACACCGTGATCGGCCGGCACGGCGCGGCGAAAGTGCTAATGCAGCCGGCGATGGAAGGCACCGGCATCATCGCCGGCGGCCCGATGCGCGCGGTGTTCGAGGTGATGGGCATCACCAACGTGCTCGCCAAGTGCTTCGGCTCGACCAATCCCTACAACGTGGTGCGGGCGACGCTCGATGGCCTGAAGAACATGAGCACGCCGGCGGAGATCGCGGCGCGCCGCGGCAAGACCGTCGAGGAAATCACGCAATGAACAAGATCAAGGTACGGCTGCTGAAGAGCACCAACAGCGTCAGGCGCAGCCATCGTGACACCGTGCGCGGCCTCGGCCTGAAGCGCATCGACCAGGTCGTCGAGCTGGTCGATACGCCTGCGGTGCGCGGCATGATCAACAAGGTCAACTACCTCGTGCGGATCGACCAATAGGAATAACGGCAGAAATTCCAAGGCCCATCTGATATGAAACTCAACAGTCTCAAACCCGCTCCCGGCTCGAAGAGCAACCGGCATCGCGTCGGACGTGGTGTCGGCTCCGGCTGGGGTAAGACGGCGGGTCGCGGCCACAAAGGCCAGCGCGCGCGCTCGGGCGGCTTCCACAAGGTCGGCTTCGAGGGCGGACAGATGCCGCTGCATCGCCGCCTGCCGAAGCGCGGCTTCCATTCGCCCACCCGCGAGGACACACCCGAAGTGCGCACGAGCGAGCTGGCGCGCATGAAAGCCACGGATATCGACCTCGCCGCGCTCAAGGCTGAGGGCATCGTGTCGCACCGGGCGCTGGGCGCGAAAGTAATCCTCTCCGGCAAGCTCGAGCGCAAGGTCTCGCTCAAGGAAATCCTGGTGAGCAAGGGTGCGCGCGCGGTGATCGAGGCCGCCGGCGGCTCGATCCATATCACCGAGAAGCCGAAGGTCGAGAAGAAGGTGAAGGAAAAGAAGGTGAAGAAGCCCGAGTCGGCTGAGCCACCCGCCGAGAAGGACGCGAAGAAGAGCTGATGGCGACCGGACTGCCCAATCCTGGCAAGGGGTCGCGCTACGGCGACCTGAAGAAACGCCTGATTTTCCTGCTGGGCGCGCTGCTCGTGTTCCGCGTCGGTGCGCACATCCCGGTGCCGGGCATCGACCCGAACGTGCTCGCCGGCTTCTTCCAGGACAACCAGGGCGGCATGCTCGGCATGTTCAACATGTTCTCGGGCGGCGCGCTGCGGCGCTTCACGATCTTTGCGCTCGGCATCATGCCGTACATCTCGGCGTCGATCATCATGCAGCTGATGAGCGCGGTCAGCCCGCAGCTCGACGCGCTGAGGAAGGAAGGCGAGTCGGGCCGGCGCAAGATCACGCAGTACACGCGCTACGGGACGGTGTTCCTCGCGCTCTTCCAGTCGACCGGCATCTCGATCATGCTCGAGTCGCAGCCGAACCTGGTGCTCGATCCCGGCCTCATGTTCCGCCTCACCACGGTGACCACGCTCGTCACCGGCACCATGTTCCTGATGTGGCTGGGCGAGCAGATCACCGAGCGCGGCCTTGGCAACGGCATCTCGATCATCATCTTCGCGGGCATCGCCGCCGGCCTGCCGAACGCGGTCGCCGGCACGCTCGAGCTGGTTCGCACCGGCGCGATGCATCCGCTGACCGCGCTTCTCATCGCCGTTGCCGTCGTCGCGGTGACCGCCTTCGTCTGCTTTGTCGAACGCGGCCAGCGCAAGATCCTGGTCAATTACGCCAAGCGGCAAGTGGGCAACCGCGTCTACGGCGGCCAGAGCTCGCACCTGCCGTTCAAGCTGAACATGTCGGGCGTCATCCCGCCGATCTTCGCCTCGTCGCTGATCCTTTTCCCGGCAACCGTGCTCGGCTGGTTCGGCAGCCATGAGGGGCTGATCTGGCTGCGCGACATCGCTGGCACGCTGACCCCCGGCCAGCCGATCTACGTGGTCCTTTACGCCGCGCTGATCATCTTCTTCTGCTTCTTCTACACCGCCCTTCAGTACAACCCGAAGGAGACGGCGGATAACCTGAAGAAGTCAGGGGCTTTCGTGCCCGGCATCCGCCCGGGCGACCAGACCGCCCGCTACTTGGAAAAGATCCTTACGCGCCTCACATTGGCCGGTGCGGTCTATGTGACGCTCGTCTGCCTGCTGCCGGAGTTCCTGATCCTCAAGTGGAACGTGCCGTTCTATTTCGGCGGCACCTCGCTCCTGATCATCGTCGTGGTGACGATGGATTTCATGGCGCAGGTGCAGGCCTACATCATGACGCACCAGTACGAAAGCTTGCTGCGCAAGGCGAATTTCAAGGGAGGCCTGCCAGTTCGTTAACAGGCGTGCGGATGGCCAAGGAAGACGTCATCGAGTTGCAGGGCGAGGTGGTGGAGAACTTACCGAACGCGACCTTCAAAGTGAAGCTCGAAAACGGCCACACGATCCATGCCTTCATCTCGGGAAAGATGCGCATGCACTACATCCGCATCCTGCCGGGCGACAAGGTGACGGTGGAGATGACGCCGTATGACTTAACCAAGGGGCGGATCACATTCCGCGCCAAGTGAGGCTCAGATGAAAGTGATGGCATCGGTGAAAAGGATCTGCCGCAAATGCAAGATCGTGCGGCGCAAGGGCGTTGTGCGCGTGATTTGCTCCGACCCTCGGCACAAGCAGAGGCAGGGATGACGACACGCGGCGTCATCGAGGTTGATAACGCCTTGTTAAAACAGCTATAATTTCAGGTTCCGCCCATGGCACGCATCGCAGGCATCAACATTCCTAATCACCAGCACGCGGGGATCGCGCTGACCGCGATCTATGGCATCGGCCGCGCGCGGGCGCAGGCGATTCTCGCTGCGGCCGGCGTGCAGCCGAACCGCAAGATCAAGGACCTGAACGACAGCGAGCTCGATCGCATTCGCGAGAACATCGCCAAGTTCACCGTCGAGGGCGATCTGCGCCGCGAGGTGCAGATGTCGATCAAGCGCCTGATCGATCTCAGCTGCTACCGCGGCTCGCGCCATCGCAAGGGGCTGCCGGTGCGCGGCCAGCGCACGCGCACCAACGCGCGCACGCGCAAGGGCCCGCGCAAGGCAGCGATCAAACTCAACGTACCAGCAGGGAAGGCCGCATAAGCATGGCTAGCAGAAGCGCACCGTCGCGTCAGGAGCTGCAGCAGACCGCCGCCGCCCGCGCGCGCAAGAAGGTCAAGAAGAACGTGGCCGAGGGCATCGCGCACATCCACGCCTCGTTCAACAACACCATCGTCACGATCACCGATCGCCAGGGCAACACGCTTGCCTGGGCGACCTCGGGCAACGCCGGCTTCAAGGGCTCGCGCAAGTCGACGCCGTTCGCCGCTCAGGTCGCGGCCGAGCGCTGCGGCCGTGCGGCGCAGGAATGCGGCGTGAAGAACATCGAAGTGCGCATCAAGGGCCCCGGCCCGGGCCGCGAGTCCGCGGTGCGCGCGCTGAACGCGCTCGGCCTGAAGATCGGCAGCATTGCCGATGTCACGCCGATTCCCCACAACGGCTGCCGCCCTCCGAAGCGGCGCAGGGTTTAGTCATGGCGAAAAATCTAGACAAGTGCAGGCATTGCCGCCGCGAAGGCGAGAAGCTCTTCCTCAAGGGTGAGAAGTGCTTCACCGACAAGTGCCCGGTGGAACGCCGCGCCTACGCACCCGGCCAGCACGGCCAGAAGAGCGGCGCGCGCATGTCCGACTACGGCAAGCAGCTGCGCGAGAAGCAGAAGATGCGCCATACCTACGGCCTGCTCGAGCGGCAGTTCCGCAACACCTACCACGACGCTGCCCGTGCCAAGGGCGTCACCGGCGAGCGGCTGCTGCAGCTTCTGGAATCGCGCCTCGACAACATCACCTACCGCATGGGCTTCGGCGCCTCGCGCGGCGAAGCCCGGCAGGTCGTGCGCCACAACGCCATCCTGGTGAACGGCAAGCGCGTGAACATCCCTTCTTATCGCTTGCGTCCCGGTGACGTGATTGAAGTCGCGCCGAAAGCGAAGGACCACCTGCGCATCAAGGCCGCCTCCGAGGCGGCCGAGGGGCGCGGCTTCCCAGAGTGGCTCGAAGTGGATTCGAAGGCGCTGAAAGGCACCTTCAAGGCCATGCCGGCGCGCGCCGATCTTTCGTCGACGATTAACGAACACTTGGTGATCGAGCTTTACTCGAAGTAACCGCAGTCAGTACACAGGACACAAAAATGCCGCAATCCGGATTCCTTAAGCCTCGTATTGTCGACGTCCAGAACCTCTCGCCAAACCACGCGCGGGTGACGATGGAGCCGTTCGAGCGCGGCTATGGCCATACGCTTGGCAACGCGCTGCGCCGCGTGCTGCTCTCCTCGATGCCGGGCCATGCCCCCACCGAGGTGCAGATCGCCGGCGTGGTGCACGAATACTCCACGCTCGACGGCGTGCGCGAGGACGTGGTCGACATCCTGCTCAATCTCAAGGGCGTGGTGTTCCGCCTGCATAACCGCGCCGAAGCAATCCTGTCGCTGAAGAAGAAAGGCGACGGCGCCGTCACCGCGGCCGACATCGAGCCGGCGCACGACGTCGAGATCATCAATCCCGACCACGTGATCGCCCACATCGCCTCGGGCGGCAAGCTCGAGATGCAGATCAAGGTCGAATCCGGCCGCGGCTACGTGCCCGGCAACATGCGCTACCTGCCCGAGGAAACCAAGGGCATCGGCCGCATCATCCTCGATGCCTCGTTCAGCCCGGTGCGCCGCGTGTCGTACGCGGTGGAATCGGCGCGCGTCGAACAGCGCACCGACCTCGACAAGCTGATCATGGACATCGAGACCAACGGCGCGATCGAGCCGGAGGAAGCGATCCGCTACGCCGCGCGCGTGCTGGTCGACCAGCTCTCCGTGTTCGCCCAGCTCGAAGGCACCGCGCTGCCGGCCGAGCAGCCGAAGTCGCCGCAGGTCGATCCGATCCTGCTGCGCCCGGTCGACGACCTCGAGCTCACGGTGCGCTCGGCGAACTGCCTCAAGGCCGAGAACATCTACTACATCGGCGACCTGATCCAGCGTACCGAGACCGAGCTCCTCAAGACGCCGAACCTCGGCCGCAAATCGCTCAACGAGATCAAGGAAGTGCTCGCCTCGCGCGGCCTCACCTTGGGCATGAAACTGGAGAACTGGCCGCCGGCCGGTCTCGAGCACAGGACCTGAACCAATGCGCCACGGCTCTGGCCTTCGCAAGCTGAACCGCACGTCGGCCCACCGGCTGTCGATGCTTCGCAACATGACGGTCTCGCTGCTGAGGCATGAAGAGATCCGCACCACCCTGCCCAAGGCGAAGGAGCTGCGGCGCGTCGCCGAGCCGATGATCACCCTCGGCAAGAAGCCCTCGCTCGCCAACCGGCGGCTGGCGTTCGATCGCCTGCGCGACCGCGGCATCGTGGCCAAGCTGTTCGACGATCTCGGTCCGCGCTACGCCAAGCGCAACGGCGGCTACCTCCGCATCCTGAAGATGGGCTTTCGCAAGGGCGACAACGCGCCCCTCGCGCTGGTGACGCTGCTCGATCGTCCGGACACCGAGGCGCCTGCCGCGGGCGACGAGGCAGCCAAGGGCTCGAAGAAGAAAGCCAAGAAGACCGAAGCCGCCGCGGCCGCCTAGAGGTTTTTCTGATCTACACCGTGGGCCACGGTGCGCGCAGCGCCGTGGCCTTCGTATCTCCGCTCGAGGATTCGCGCATTGCCACGCTGGTGGATGTGCGCGCCTACCCCGCCTCGCGCCGCCACCCGCAGTTTTCTCGGGGACCCAAGGCGCAGCGCTCGGCGGCAAGCGCAAGGGCGGCTACGCGGCGCACATGGAAACGCCGCTCTTCATCGATGCTGCGCAGGCACTCGTGGCAGCGTCGAAGGGAGCGGCCATTTGCATCATGTGCGCGGAGACCGATCCGGCTGACTGCCACCGCTCCCACATCTCCGACTGGCTCGTCGCCCATGGCGAGCGCGTCGTGCATCTCATTGCACCGGGTGAGCAGCGCGAACATGCCGGGCGGCTGTTCTAACATCTGCCGATGAGGCTCAAAGGGAAGGTCGCCATCGTCGCAGGCGGGGGTGCGAGCGGTGCGGTCATCGGCAACGGCCAGGCGACCGCGATCCTCTTCGCGCGCGAAGGCGCCAGGGTGCTGTGCGCCGATGCCGTGCTCGAGCGTGCGCAGGCGACGGCGGACATGATCGCAAGCGAAGGCGGCACCGCCGCGGCCCTGCGCGCCGACGTGAGCCAGGCCGCCGATTGCAAGGCGATGGTGCAGGCCGCGGTCGAGCGCTACGGCCGCCTCGACATCCTCGACAACAACGTCGGCATCTCGGTGCGCGCCGACGTGCTGGAAGTGAGCGAGGAAGACTGGGACCGCGTGATGGCGGTCAACGTGAAGAGCATCATGCTCTCCTCGAAGTACGCCATCCCGGCGATGAAGAAGTCGGGCGGCGGCTCGATCATCAACATCTCGTCGGTGGCCGGCCTGCGCGCCAACCAGAGCACGCCTTACACGACCTCTAAGGCGGCGATCGTCGGGCTTACGCGCTCGATGGCCGGCGACCACGGCCGCGACGGCATCCGCGTGAACTGCATCCTGCCGGGACTGATCTACGGCCCGATGACTGCGCCGCGCATGGACGACGAGATCCGCCGCAAGCGTCGCGAGGCCGGCGCGCTCGGCACCGAGGGCACCGGCTGGGATATCGGGCATGCCGCCGTCTTCCTCGCGAGCGACGAGTCGCGCTGGATCACGGGCGTCGCACTGCCGGTCGACGCCGGCTTCCTCGTCATGAGCCCGACCACGAACGTGCGCCTGGCCCAGCAGAAGCTCTAGGCGATCACGATCGCGCGGTAGTCGTTGACGTTGGTGCGCGTCGGCCCGGTGACGACGAGATCGCCGAGCGCGCTGAAGAACCCATAGCTGTCGTGCCGCGCGAGGAGCTCCTTCGCATTCACTTTCTTCGTCTGGGCTCGGGCAAGCGAATCAGGAGTGAGCACCGCGCCAGCGTTGTCCTCGGTGCCGTCGATGCCATCGGTATCGCAGGCGATCGCCCAGATCCCGCCGGTCTCTACGCCGAGCGAGAGCAGGAACTCGGCACAGCGTCCGCCGCGAGCCGCCTCATTTTCCTTTAGGCCGGTGATGGTGACCGTGCACTCGCCGCCGGAAATCAATGCCACCGGCGGCTTCCAGGGTTTTTGATGGTGCCTGATCTCGTACACCAGCGCTGCCATGACTTTGGCGACCTCCGCCGCTTCACCCGTGACGGCGTCGCCGAGGATCACCGGAGTGATGCCTTTCTTCGCAAAGACCTGTGCCGCGGCTTCCAGCGAACCGTGTGCGGTAGCGATCACCTTGTTCTGCACTTTCGCGAACATCGAGTCGCCGGGCTTCGGCGTTTCATCGGCCGCTTTCTGCAGCCGCGCCTTGATGGAAGCGGGCGGGTCGATCCGGTAGCGAGCCAGGATCTCGCGCGCAGCGGCGTAAGTCGTGGGATCCGGTGCACAAGGCCCTGAGGCGATGTGCGTCGGATCGTCGCCGGTGACGTCCGAGATGATGAGCGCGACGACCGGCGCGCGCGATGCCGCGGCGAGCCGGCCGCCGTGGATCGCGGAGAGGTGCTTGCGCACCGTGTTCATCTCCTGGATCGCTGCGCCGCTCTTCAGCAGCTGGCTCGTCACTTTCTTCAGGTCGGCGATGGGCACATCGGCCGCCGGCAGCGACAGCAGGCTCGAGCCCCCGCCGGAGAGGAGCGCGAGCAGCAGGTCATCGGGGCCGAGCTTGCGCACCTCGCCGAGGATCTCTCGTGCCGCCGCTTCGCCGGCCTCGTCGGGCACCGGATGTCCGGCTTCGACCACTCGGATGCGCTTCGTCGGGACGCCATGTCCGTAGCGTGTGATGGCGACCCCCGAGAGCTCGCCGCGCCAGTGAGCTTCCGCGGCGGCGGCCATGGAAGCGGCGGCTTTGCCTGCGGCTGCTACGTAGGTGCGCCCCTTCGGCCCGGGGGGCAGATGCGGCGCGACGATCTGCAGCGGATCGGCCGCGGCAATGGCGGCGCGGAAGCTCGCTTCGAGCAGGGGGCGCATCGTGCGTCCCGTCAGGCCGGCTCGAACTTTTCCTTGCGAGCGTCCGGCCCGAGATTGAAGTAGACCGGGTAGGTCTCGGCGAACACGCGGCGGATCTCCTCGGCCGGCACGTCGGCGTACGTGCCGCGGAAGCTTACGTATTCCATGTGCCGCCGGTTGTCCTCGTCGAAGGGATGGAAGATCGAGTCTTCGCGGCCGTCGAACTCGAGCGGCTTCACGCGAAACCGCTTGCACATAGCGAGGTTGAACGCCGGCGTCGCCTTGACCCACTTGTCGTCGAGGAAAAGGTCCGTGTAGCCATGGAACACGAAGAGATCGGTGCCCATCTTCGCGGTCAACGCCGGCGTCGTGAGGTGGTTCTTCACGTCGGCGTAGCCCACGCGTGCCGGGATGCCGACTGCGCGCGCACACGCGGCAAGGAGCGCCGCCTTGGGCACGCACCAGCCTTCGCCGCGCTCGAGACAAGCCGAGCCGCGATACGCCTCGTCCCGCGTGAAGTTCTGGAACGGGTTGTATCGAACCCGGTCGCGTACCGCGTGATAGAGGGCAACTGCCTTCTCGCGGTCGGTCGCGCCGCGCGCGTGCTCCGCGGCGAATGCGCGCACCGCCGGATGGTCGCTATCGACGAAGTGACCGGGCTGCAGGAACTCTTTCATTGGTCCAGTTTCATGAGCTTGCGCGCGCCGCGGAACAGCGCGCCGCCCGGGTCGGCGAGGCCGTCGACCACGGAAAAATGATTCGTGCCCGGCATCGGGATGTCGCCGGCGAAGGCGCTTTTCCAGCGCTCGCCGAGGAGCGCGTTCTGCCGCAGGAACTCGCTCGATTCGTCGCCGCCGACGCACGTCATCACCGGCGCGCGCGTCGCCGGCGGCAGGAAGGCCGGCGAGAGCTTGAGCGCCGTCGCTTCATCGAGCCGCAGGTCCACGTTCAGCCAGTCGATGCCGGCGAGCGGCCGCAGGTCATAGACGCCGCTGATGGCGAGGCCGCCTTTCCAGAGGTCCTTCGGCAGCTGGCGGTCGAACGCCGGCCACTGCGCGCACATCAGCATCGCGGCGAGATGGCCGCCGGCCGAATGCCCGCCGGCGTAAAGCCGGTCCTGGTCCATGCCGTAGTCCTCGGCGTGCAGCCAGAGCCAGCGGCTCGCGCGCAGCATCTGGCGCACGATCTCCTCCATCGACACTTTCGGGCAGAGGTCGTAGTTGACGACCGCGAGCGAGATGCCGCCGCCGACCAGCGCCGGCGCGAGGAACGAGAAATCCTTCTTGTCGAGCGAGCGCCAGTAGCCGCCGTGGATGAACATCAGGCAGCTGCCATCGCCCTTGCGCGCCGGAAAGAGGTCGATCGTCTCGCCCGGCGCGTCGCCGTAGTGCAGATCGAGATGGCAGGTCATCGTCGAGCGCGCCTGCTGCGAGCCCTCCGCCCAGCGCGCGAAATACTGCGCGTGGTCCGGGACCAGCTCGCGGTTGTTGTAGAGCGGGCTGAGGTTCATCCCCGCTTTTCTTTCCACAGTCCCATGGCTTCCTGCCCGGGGCGATCCGAGAACGAGAACAGCACCGTTTCACCGGTCGTCTGGATGCTCACGGGCACCCAGGAGGGGACGACGAAGGTGTCACGCGGTTCAAAGTCAAAACCCCCTGTACCCATCGTGACGCGGCCGCCGCCTTCCACGACGGAATAGATCGTGCCGTCGGTCGCGCGATAGGGCCGCGAGCGGAACCCCGCCGGCAGGAGCTGGATGAACGCCGCGATGGTCGGCATCGCATGCCCGCCGGTGAGCGGATTGGTGAAGGTCATCTTCCAGCCGTGGTGCGGATCCGGGTCCTGATCCTTCGACAGGAGCTCGAGCGACTCGCGGCTGCGCGCGTAGGGATAGTTGAAGATCGGCGTCGTCTTGCCGAAAGGCGAGCTGGCATTGAGCGGCGCAAGCCCGTTGCCGAAGCGTGCGGTGGCGGCGCCTTCGCTGCGCGTCACGGGCTGCACTTCCTCGGGATAGACCTCGTGGAACTGCGCCGCGAAGAGCTCGACGATGCGGATATCGAGCCCGTCCATCCAGACCACCGGCTCGCTGCCCGGATTGCCGTGGTCGTGGAAGGTCCACGACGGCGTGATGATGAAATCGCCCGGGACCATGCGGGTGCGCTCGCCGTCGACCGCGGTGTAGGCGCCCGAGCCCTCGACGATGAAGCGCAGCGCCGACTGGCTATGGCGATGACTCGGCGCGATCTCGCCCGGCAGGATGAGCTGCAGCCCGGCGTACAGGCTCTGCGTGATGCACGATTCGCCGCGCATGCCGGGGTTCTCGAGCACGAGCACGCGCCGGATCGCCTCCTTCGCCGTGATCAGCTTGCCGGCTTCCGTGATGTAAGGACGCACATCCTTGTACTTCCACAGATAGGGTTTGCAGCGTGTCGCCGGCGTATCCGGGATCAGCGCGTGCAGCACTTCCCAGAGGGGCGCGGTGTTGTGCTTGTCCATGCGCCGGTACAGGTCCTGGCGTGCTGTGTTGACGGTCTGGGGAATGCTGGCCATCGGGTTCTCCTACGAAGATTTTACGGGCTTCATCCAGACGACGGGCTTGCCGAGCGTCGTGCCGAGCGCCTTGCCCTCGGGGTCGGCGAGCGCCGCGCCGCGCGCCTTGCGGATCGCTCTTGCCTGCTCGCGCGCGTCGGCGGTCGGCGGGTTCTCGATCAGCGCGTCGGCGATGGCGAGGAAATTGCCCTTGCCGCGGCGGTGCGTCTCGCCGTAGCCCTTGATCAGCCGCGCGCACTCGGCGATCTCGTGGGCGAGCTCGCTGTCGCGCCTGGCGGCCTCCGCGACCATGCCGAGCCAGCGCTCGATCAGCGCCTGCTCCTCCACGTAGCGGTAGCTCGTGGGGCGCAGCGGCTTGAGCCAGGCGAGGGAGCGCACCAGCAGGTAGCCGAAGAGCCCCGAGGTCTTGATGTGCATGCCGACGTTATAGGCGTCGAGCTTGCCGCGGCGCTCGGCCCAGGCGACGAGGCGTTTGCCGAGGAAGTGCGGCATCACGGAGGCGAACTCCTCGACGCCGGGCTTGAGGTAGTCGATCACGATCACCGGCTCTTCGGGTTTCGCACCGACTTCCTTCCTGACTCGCTTGAAGCGCGAGGCGCGCGTCTTCAGGTCGGCGACGCGGACGATGTCCTCGTAGCTCATCCAGGTGGCGAGATGGCGGGCCACGGTCGCGGCGACCTTCGCATCGACGCCGCGGAAGGCCTCCAGGCGCTGGCGATAGAGCTCGGCATACGCGGCGCCCTGGTAATCGCGCAGCCGCTCGTCCGCGAGCCGCACGATGTCGGCGAATGCCGTGGCGCGCTTCGGCGGTGCGGGCTGCTCCGGCGGCTTGCGTCCGCCGCGCGCGATGTCGTAGCCGGCGGAGAAGCCGCGCAGGCTGGCCTCGGCGCCGCGTCCCGCCTTGCGGATCGCCGCCTCGCAGGCCTCGCGCGAAAGCGGCAGCACGCCGCTGCCCGCCATGGCGCCGAAGAGGACGGCGTTGATCACCGTGCCGTTTTCCTGCGCGAGCTTGCGCATGTCGAACAGCACGGCGCGCCTGGCGAGCTGGCTGGCGGCGCTCGTCACCTTGTCGGCGTCGTAGCGGCCGTCGGACATCTGCATCTTCTCGACGGTGGCGTAGATGCGGTGCGTCGACGCGATGAGCGTCGTGCGCTCGGGGCTGACGTAGCCGTTCATCATCGCGCGGCCGGCCTCGACCAGCTCGGAAGCGACCATGATGTCGACGTTGTCGGGACTCGGCGTGAGCGACAGCACAGGGTCGCGGCCGCCGAGCTCGCTGCGTCGCGCGGGGTAGATCTCCAGGTAATAGGTCGTAGCGCCGGTGCGCTGCGCGACGCCGGGAATCGAGGTCGCCTGCGCCGGCAGATCGCTCTCGGTCGCGGTTTCCATCAGCCAGTCGGCCATGACGCCGCCGCCTTCGCCGCCGAGGGCGGCAATTAAAATCGTGATCGGACGCTCAGGTAACGTCTGGGGCAGGCTCATAGTTTTGCCATCAGTCGGTCGACGAACGTGGGGTTCTGCACCACCTCGGCGCGATAGAACGAGGGGCAGAGCACGGCTGCATGGGCGTTTTCGCCGCACAGGCCGCAGCCCACGCAGCCGTCGATCACCGTCGCGACGGGATCGGTGCGCAGCGGATCCGGGTTGTCCTTGATGGTGAGCGTCGGGCAGCCGGAGAGGCGGATGCAGGAGTGGTCGCCCGTGCAGGTATCCTCATCGACGCCGTACTTGACGCGCACGTTGCGCTCGCCCTTCTTCAGCTTCTCCGCCACCACCGGTTTCAGCTTGCGCTGGCGCTCGAGCTGGCACTCGCCCTCGGCGACGATGACTTTCAGTCCCTTGTAATCGGTGGTCATCGCCTCCTTCAGCGTCTTGGCCACCTCGCCCACGCGGTAGTTGTCGACCGTCTTGATCCAGCCGACGCCGACGCCCTCGAGGGCGCGCTCCATGCTGATGTCTTCCTTCACCTCGCTGTGCTGCGGCGAGGAGGGCAGCTCCTGCGTGCCGGTGGCGGAGCTGTAGCCGTTCTTCATGATGACGAGGATGCCGTCGTTCTTGTTGAACACGGTGTTGGCGATGCCGGTGGTAAGGCCGTTATGCCAGAAGCCGCCGTCGCCCATCATCGTCACCGTGCGCCGCGACATCGCCGGGTGGATCGCCGAGTTCGAGGCGAGGCCCAGGCCGTAGCCGAGCACCGTGTTGCCGATATTGAAGGGCGGCAGCGTGGAGAACAGGTGGCAGCCGATGTCCGCCGAGAGATGGAACTTGCCCGTTTCGCGCTCGAGGATCTTCATGGCAGAGAACACCGGGCGCTCCGGGCAGCCGACACAGAAGCCCGGCGGGCGCTGCGGTAGCGCGCCGAGAAGCTCCGCCGCTTTTTCTTTCAGCGACTTGATCGGCCCGACGGCGCTCTCGCGCTTCAGGAACCGCGCAACGCCGGTCAGCACTACCTCGCCGGTGTACTCGCCGGCGAGTGGCAGCACATCTTTGCCGTGCACCTTCACGGCGTTGATGTCCTGGCGGCGTAGCGTGGCGAGGATCGCCTCCTCGAGATACGCCGGCTGGCCTTCCTCGACGATCAGCACCTCGCGCTTGCCGGCACAGAACTCGACGATCTCCTCGGGCACCATCGGGTAGGTGACGTTCATGCAATAGATGGGGACTCTGGCCTTGCCGAAGGCATCGGCCAGGCCGAGCGTCTGCAGCGAGCGAATGACCGCGTTGTAGAGGCCGCCCTGGCAGAGGATGCCGATGTCGCTCATCTCGCCGGCGAATGTTTCATTGAGCTTGTTTTCTTTTATATAGCGAACAGCCGCAGGCCAGCGCACGTCGATCTTCTGCTTCTCCTGCGCGTAGGTCGCCGGCGGCAGGCAGATGCGGTCGTAGTCGAAGTCGGGGTTCTCGATCAGCGTGCGCTTCGAGAGGGCCGGCGCCTGGTTCGCCTTGGTCTTGAAGCTGCCTTGGACGTGGCAGGCGCGGATGCGAAGCTCGAGCATCACCGGCGTGCTGGAGGCCTCGGAGAGCTCGAAGCCGCGCTCGACCATCTCGGTGATCTTCGGCAGGTTGGGGCGCGGATCGAGCAGCCAGATCTGCGACTTCATCGCGAACGCGTGGCTGCGCTCCTGGATGATCGAGGAGCCCTCGCCGTAGTCCTCGCCGAGCACGAGCAGCGCTCCGCCTTTGACTCCCGCCGATGCCAGGTTCGAAAGGGCGTCGGAGGCGACGTTGGTGCCGACCGTGGACTTGAAAGCGACGGCGCCGCGCATCGGGTAGTTGATCGACGCGCCCAGCATCGCCGCCGCGCCGGCTTCGTTCGCGTTGGTCTCGACGTGCACGCCGAGCTCGTCGAGGATCTCGCGGGCGTCATTCAGCACGTCCATCACATGCGACACCGGCGCCCCCTGGTAGCCGCCGACATAGGAGACGCCGGACTGGAGCAGCGCTTTGGTCACCGCGAGGATCGCCTCGCCGTGGAAGGTCTCGCCCTCGCCGAGCTTTAGCTTCTCAACTTCCTGCTTGAAGGATCGTTCCATTACAAGAGCACGCCTATAGGAGGAAATGCGGCAGCCATATGGCGACCGCCGGAATGAAAAACACGAGCGCGAGGAGCAAGAGGCTCATCGCGATATAAGGCAGCACCGCCTGGAAAATGTGCCCCATGCGCACCTCGGGCGGCGCGACGCCCTTCATGGTCATGAGGAGCAGGCCATGCGGCGGCAGCAGCAGGCCGAGCTGCATGCAGATGAGGAACATGACGCCGAACCACACCGGATCGACGCCGTACTTGGCCACCAGCGGCATGTAGATCGGCAGCGTGATCATCATCATGCTCACCTGCTCGACGAAGAGTCCCAGGAAAATCAAGAGCACCATCATCGCGGCGATGACGGCGAGCGGCGGCCACCCCATGCCGGCGATCAGCTCGACCAGGCCGTTGCTCGCGCCGGAGAAGGACAGGATCTGCGAGAACGTGGTGGCGCCGACGATGATGAAGAGGATCATCCCCGAGATCGCGGCCGTGCCGCGCAGCGACTGCAGCAGGTTGCGCGGCGTCAGCGCCCCATAGCAGAGCGCGAGGAAGATGGTGAACAGCGCGCCGATGGCAGCCGATTCGGTCGGCGTCGCCCACCCGGCGGACATCGACCACACCACGACGACGAAGATCGACACCAGCGGAATCACGTACTGCACGAACGGCTTGAGCTTCGCCCAGCCGTGGTACTCGGTGAACGAGCTCGCCGGCGCCAGCGCCGGATTGAGCTTCACGCGCGTAATGATGTACACGACGAACGCCACGCTGAGGATCAAGCCCGGCACCACGCCGCCGATCAGCAGCTTCGAGATGGAAATCCCGGAGAGGCTGCCGAGCAGCACCGTCAGCGCCGAGGGCGGAATCAGCATGTCGACCGCGCCGATCGCCATCAGCGGGCCAGTCGCCATGGTCGGGTGGTAGCCGCGTGCCAGCATCACCGGCAGCATCAGGCTGCCGAGCATCGCGGTCGTGGCGATGGTCGAGCCCGAGATGGCCGAGAACACCGTGCCTGCCACGACGGCGACGACCGCCAGTCGTCCCGGTACCTGGCGAATCAGCCGCTCGACACCGTCGATCACTTTCACCGCGAGGCCGGTGTGAAACAGCACCTCGCCCATCAGGATGAAGAGCGGAATCGGCGTGAGCGAGAAGCTCGCCACGGAGCCCACCGAGTTGCGCGCGAACTGCACGAGGCCCGCCTCGCCGCCGAGGAAGAGGAGCGCACCGAGAAGGTTGATCACCAGGAACGAGAACGCCACCGGCAATCCGAGGAAGAGCAGCACCGTCGAGCCGCCGAGCATCAGCCATGCCGCCGCCTGCCAGGACACGCGCTAGCCCGTGGAAACCGCGTCGTCGCGCGCCGTGCGCGGGCCGAGGTAGAGCCGCCGCATGCGGAACGCCATCTCGACCGTGAGGAGGGCGAAGGCGACCGGCAGCACCGCGAGCAGCCACCATTCGGGGGTGACCAGCGTCTTTATGGAAAGGGAGCCGGCGGTGTAGCTGCCCCACGCGGCGCGCGCGCTGTAGTACGCGATCACCGCGCAGCAGGCGAAGGCCAGCACGTCGACGATCCACTCGAACAGCCAGCCGACGAGCGGCGGCACGGCCCGCAGGATGATGTCCACGCGGATGTGCTGCCCGCGCCGCAAGAGCCACGGTGCCGTCAGCATGGTGACGAGATAGAGCATCGCCTCCGAGATTTCGTTCGACCAGGCGAGGCCGACCGTGCTCGGGATGATGCGCACGTTGCGCAGGAAAACGTCGGCGCAAATCATGAGCGTCATGCCGAGGATCAGCGCGCAGGCGATCAGCGCCAGTGCATCGAGCAGGCGGGCGTACGCGGCTTCGAGTCGTTGCACGGTCTATTTTGCTAGCACCCTCTTGAGCTGCTCGCCGTATTGCGGGCTCGACTTGACGGCGTTGGCCCAGCCGATCTCCTTCGCCTTCTCGACGTAAGCCTTGTTGGTCGCCGCATCGAACGTGATCACCTGGATGCCGACCTCGGCCTGGCGCTTCGCCTCGTTCTGGTTGTACGACTTCCAGAAGTCGTTCTGCTGCTCGTAGCCGAGCGCCTCGCGGTCGAGGAAATCGCGCGCCTTCGCCGGCAGCGCCTTGTATTTGTCGAGGTTCATCACCAGCCCGACTTCGGCGTTATAAAAGCCCGGGTCCACGCGGTACTTGGTCTTCTCCTGCCAGTTCAGATCGAAGAGGGCGTGGATCGGCCAGCCGTAGCCGTCGATCACCCCGCGCTCGAGCGCGGTGTACACCTCGCCAGGTGCCGTGGTCATGACGGAAGCGCCCATCGCCTGGAAGAAATCGCGGTACACCGGCGTGATGCGGATCTTGAGGCCGGTGAGATCGGGCTTATCGATCTTCTTGTTGAGGTAGAGATGGAACGGCGTGAACTCGACGGTCTTGGCGAGATAGCGCATGTTGGCTTTCTCGGCCCAGATCTTGTTGATCAGGTCGTAGCCGCCGTTCTTGCGCTGCTCGGCGGCGCTCGTCTCCGAGAGCTTGAGGATGTCCGCCTCGGGCATCACGTTGGTGTAGAACGCGCCGGTGGTGAAGCCGATGTCGACCACGCCGCTCTGCACCGCCTTGCCGACCTCGAAGGTCGGGATGGCCTTCGGGCCGCCGATGAAGTTGAGCTGCAGGACGCCCTTGCCTTCCTTGTTCAGCTTCTCGATCCACTCCACCGTGCGCTTCACGTAGAACTGGTTCTCGGGGAACGCGCTCACCACGCGCAGCGTCACCTCCTGGGCCGAGACGAGCGTCGGCAATAGCGCGGCGAGCGCAACCGGCAGCATTTTTTTCATTCGGGAACTCCTCCTGGGAAGGACGAGGTTAGGCGCGGGGGTGCTATTTGTCAAATCAATGGCGCTCATGATATGAATCACCGCTATGAATGTGCGCGACGTCGACCTGAACCTCCTGCGGGTGTTCGATGCCGTGCTGCGCGAACGGGGCGTCACTCCGGCCGCCGCAGGCCTCGGACTCACTCAGCCCGCAGTGTCCAACGCCCTTTCACGTCTGCGCAGCGTGTTCGGCGACCCGCTGTTCGTGCGTACGTCGAGCGGGATGGATGCAACCCCCTTTGCTCGAGAGCTGGCCGAACCGGTTCGCCAGGCGCTCGCGCTCCTCGAGTCCGCGCTCGCGCACGGTCCGGGGTTCGATCCGGCGAGCGCGACGCGGGCATTTCGCTTCTACATGTCGGATCTCGGGCAGATCGAATTCCTGCCGCCGCTCATCGAGCGAATCCAGAAGCAGGCACCCGGCGTGCGCCTCGAGGCCGTGGCGCTAGAGGTCGAGGACATTGCTGCTGCGCTTGCCGCCGGATCGCTCGATCTGGCCGTCGGCTTCCTACCCGCGCTCGGTCCACCCGTGCGCAGGCGTGCGCTGTTCCGCGATCCGTACCTGTGTCTGATGCGCGCCGATCACCCGATTCAATCGCTGACCAAGAAGAAATTCGCCGAGGCGTCGCATGCGCTGGTTAGCTATCGCGGCGGCCACCGCGTGATCGAGGAGGCGCTCGAGCGCGCCGGGCTCGCGCGCAAGATCGCGCTGCGCGTGCCGCACTTCACCGTCGTGCCGATGGTCCTTGAGCGCACTGACCTCATCCTTACGCTGCCAGCGCGCGTGGCGCGCGTCTTCGAGCGCCGCGGCAAACTTAAATGCCTGCCGCCGCCGGTGCCCATCCCGCAGGCCGAGGTGGCAGTGCATTGGCACGAGCGCTTCGAAGCCGACCCGGGCAATCGCTGGCTACGCGAGCAGGTCATCGACCTTTTTTCGCCTAAGGACGTTTGCTAGGCTTCTTCACCTGAGTGAATGTGCTGGAATATCTCTCCTGATACGCCTCGATGAAGTCAGGATCTACGCAGATACAGCGGCTATCTACCGATTTCGATACTTGGTCCGATGGCGACAACTGCGGAAGCGCCGTGAGCAGATTAATTTGCGTCCTGGTCGGCAATCTCTCCCGAAGTTTCGCGACTTCCGCATAAACATCGGCTGCGAGAAGAATTCCGGCAAGGGCGGACTGAAAGGCCATGGGCACTTCGATTTGGCGCGCCGTCTCGCCGTCGCGTACCGCAACGATCTCGCCGCCGCACGCGCCACGGTAGTACAGCTCCTCGAGCTTCTTGTTTTCGAACGGCAGCAGTTGCTCTATCGGGATTACGCCAAAACTGGCGATTTGCTGTAAGAACCCAAGCTCCGTCGGTAACCCGAGATCCAGCCGCCGCCTCACCTCACCGAGCATCAGATCCGGAAGTCGTAAGGCGCGCTGGACCAGCTGGTCGAGGTTGAAGCCAGCCTGCGTCGGCATATACAAGCAAGCCATGCAGGCACCGGTGCCCAGAAAGCCATGCCTTGATACTCCGGCGTGCCCGAGTTGCGTCCAGCTGTTGTGGACGATTCGCGGAAGGCTCGCCTGAATATGGATGCGCGCCACCTCTGTGTCGACCGCCACCGCGAGGCGCTCGAACGTCCAGGCCTCTCGCTCCGAAACGTATTGTTCCCAGCACTGCGGATGCGGCTCCACACGCAGCCCGGAGGACAAAAGCCACTTCTTGGCGAGCTCGGTCTTGGCCCCCTCGTCCTTAGCCAGGGTCATCGCGTAACGCTGGAGGTTGGTCATGTCCAATGCCTCCCCGTCGATGACATGCAGCGTGCCCTTCCCCGAAAAATCTCGCACCGCCCAAAGAAGACCGTTCCCGATTGCCCCGCATCCGACCAGGAAAACTTCACCTAGGTCCGCAGCTTCCCAGGCCGGATTCCGACTTCGCTTCTTTACGACGGTCATGTCGAGTACAGAGAACGTGACGTCTTCATCCGCCTTCGGGTTGGGCAGTTGCGCTGCGAATGTTTTGCGGAACATATTCGCTACGGCAAAGCACGCCGCGGCGCCGGCGCCAAACGGATTTGGACTCGAGCCACTACTTACTGGCTTCTTTGTCGAAAGGCGCGCCAACCAGTTATCCGATCCAGCAAAAAGCACCTTGCACGCTTCGGGCAGCCCCGTTGCGCTCGTGGCGCCAACGACGATGCAGCCCGTAACGCCTTCGATGGAGTTCTTTAGGTCGACGTTCGGATTTACCGCCTGCGCAAGACCTTCTAAGTCCTTGGACGCCCGCTTAGCTGGTTGATCAAGGCCCAAATAGGTGAGCACCGGATACAGGCGCGCAAGAAGCCTAGTTAGAAGGTCGAGCGTCTTTCGGCCTTCCGCAGTCGTCAACGCATTCTTGTCGAACGCGATCGCGACCGACTCTTTTGCGAGCAGCTCCTTAAAGGCCTCGGGATCGATACCTCGGAGAAGGGACGAGGCGCTCTGCAAATTCTTCGCGAAGTAGTCTGCAAATGCCATCAGTCAGCTCTAATCTCAATCAGCGCCTTCGCATCTCGTAAGGAGAGCTCTGCCCAGCTACCGCTTGCTGCCAAACGATAGATCGCGCAGTCATCGAGAGCAAAGTCGCGCGCCGCAAAGTCGGGGACGACAAGAGAGAGCGCACCGACCGTATTCGCGATCGCGTACTCATCATCGGTGTCGGAGTGAAAGGCATGCGTCGGGTGGCTATGGATCTGCGCGATGATGCGAAGTCCCGATTCGTAAAGTTGTACATTGATTCGGTGCAGCTCATCGGCGTCCACGATCGCGCACACACCCTCGGTCGTGCGCACCGCGCGCTGCCGTGGAATGAGGATGTTAGTCACCTGAAAAATGTCGCCGTTCGCGCTTCCGCACCAAAGGACAAGGCCCTCGTTCCCGCCGCGGCCCACTGTCCGCAGAAATTCCTGCGTCTTCGTCGTCACCGCGAGCGGCACGATGACCTTGCGGACCTGCGCGAACCCGATCACTGCGGCGATTGCACGACGAAGGCACCGATTGTCGGCACCAACTGCACCTGGACGCCACGGATGCCATCTATGCCGTACTTCGCGAGCTGGTCGAGAACGTAAGAGAGCGTTCCCTTTCCGCTTTTGCGATGCAGCCACCACGAATCACCATCGTGTGCGGGGTGGTTGTGGTACTCGCGAACGCCCTGCAGGCAAACAAAGGGCGGCAAATCCTCGTCGAAGGCAATGGCGAGCCATTGGTCGGGGACTTCCATAATCTGGTTGGGGCCGACCATCACCCTTTGAACGTGGGTCGTAAACGGATGCGGAAGTTCGCGCTTTTTCAGCTTGTCCCCGGTAATCGGATGAACAAACTGAATCGAGGGTGGCTCGGCGTCGTAGTTGTCGAAGTTGATCACTACGCTGAAGGCGACCATCGGGTGGGGCTTCGTATTAGTCGCCGCAAAGATGAAAAGCGCATTTGGGAACGTCGCATCCATCAACCAAATGCCGCGACGATGGTGCGCCGGCCGCTCGGCGCGAAAATGCGCGATCTCCTGGTCGAACTTTTTCCGGGAGATGGCCGGATCAACGAACAAAATCAGCCTACCGCGCCGGCCTTGGAGTTCAAGAAAATCTTCGTGCCGGGCTTTAGGCCCAAGTCGCCGATCTTCTTGTTGGAATCAAGCGTGTTATCGCCCAGTTTGAAATCCCAGCGGTCTTTGTCCGCCTCGCCGACGACCCCCGCGGCGGCCAGGACGGCCCCAAGGACGGCGTGCAGCGGCTCGTTCACGTTCGCCTCGAATGGCACCGGGTTGCCGTTAACGATGAAGACAAGTGCGATCTTGTTATCCGAAGCCATTACGTACTCCTACGTTGTTAGTTAGGGGCCGCGTTTCTGCTGAATGCAGCCCTACAAGGCATATGGTCAGCCAAAGCAGTTCGCCATGTCAAATTTGCAAACTGAAGTAGTCAATAATGCAAACATATGTTGCCGTTTAGCAACATACAAATGTCAACGTAGCACACATGTGCTAGAGACCTTGACCGGCGATGTCAACAGAATTGACATCGTGTGGGGCAAGAAATACAGTTCGCGCCGGTGGAGCGCTTTTATAAGGAATTCGGGCGTTTGTTGCGCGCGGCGCGCGAACGCACCGAATCAAAACTAACTCAGCATGAGCTAGCGCAAATAGTGGGTCTTAGCCGAACATCGATAACTAACATCGAGAACGGCAAGCAACACATTTCGCTGCAAATGCTCTTCGTCTTCGCAAACGCTGTTGGCTTGGCCCCGCAGCAGCTATTACCGGATCCTTCATTCGCTGCTGAAGATGGTGGGTCGCTGCTAAATAAAATCGATCAGCTGCAATTTTCTAAAACAACAAAAGCATTGCTCCAAAAAAGCGTTTCGTCTGACAAATCAACTATAAAGACTGAAACATGAGACATCTAGAAGCCGCCGAAAAATTGCTGGCGCAATTTAAAATTACGAATTTTCCCGTCCCAGTCGAAAAGATTGCTGAGCAGCTAGGAGCTAAGGTTGTATATCAACCATTCGACAGTCGAGATAATCTTTCAGGCGTCCTCTTTAGAGAGAACGGCAACGTAACGATAGCCGTTAATTCGAAAGATCCTCACACCCGGAAGAGATTTACCTTAGCCCACGAGTGTGGCCATCTGGCGTTAAAACACCGTGGCGACATCTTTGTAGACCAGTCGATCCGTCTCAATCGAGACGGTACTTCCGGCCTTGCCATCGACACCATGGAAATCGAAGCGAACGGCTTCGCTGCTGAATTGTTGATGCCGCGAGCATGGGTGCTTGCCGAATTCACTAAACGCGTTCAGGGTCAGACGGTAAAAGCCGCGTCCTTAATAAAGGAGCTTGCGTCGGCATTTGACGTAAGCGAAAAGGCGATGGAATACAGATTAGAAAATCTGGGGCTGGGCATCTTCGCTTAGTCGGCATGATCTACACAGACTATGTCGATGAGGCTGTCAGCCGCAGGCACCTTAATTGCGTTTAGTCGACCATCGTCCCATGCTGGCTTGCTTATCTAGCCGGGAACCCCAATATCCAAGGGAGCACCCATGACAACAAAACAAATCGTTCAATTTCTCGCTTCTTTGTATACATCGAAGCCGCCCGAGGTCACCGTCCTGGGAACCGGCGCGCTTAATGTTGACGCTCAACGACTCTTAGCTACGCCGGACGCGCAAAAGCAGCTCGAAGCGCTGCGCTTCCTGCATTTAGAGCCGTCTAAGCATACCGAAGCTTCTGCAGCTGAATAACGCTTAGTCCCCGGCGCAGCGCTGTCGCGTGGACGCCGCCGTCCTGCTGCTTCTGCCGCTTGTTGGCGGCTACGCGTTTGCGCGAGTCTTCAACGCAACCCGATATCTAGCCGCCCGCGAGGAGGGTCACCGCTTGTATTTCCGCGCGGCCTTTTGGGGCTTCGCGCTCTTTCTGATGTCTCTCCTCCTTCGCTTGCTGCTAACCGCCGAAAGCCAGCATTACCGCGACCTCGAGGAGAGCTTACGCAGCCTGTTAACGCCATTTATCAAAGACGCCGATAAAGGTAACCCGCTCCTAATAACATTGACTTCAATCGGAGCGTTGGTGCTTGGTGTCCCACTTGGCAAGTTCCTCAATTTGTTTTTTTGGGAAGGCTATTGGCTTAAAAAAGCAATCCAGCACGATTACCTGGAACAGCTTCTCAATCGTGCGACGGCGGAACGGCGCCCAATCGCCATCGCCATGAAGAGCAGAAAGGTCTACGTTGGTTTTGTTCTCAGAACCTTCGATCCCGCACAAGATCGTAAATGGATAGCGATACTCCCGCTCGCCAGCGGCTACCGCGATAAAGATGACCTCCGTTTAGCTTTCACGACGAATTACCAGGACGTCTATGGGAACATTCTTCCAACCGACGGCCACTTGCAACTGCCTTCGCCTCTCGCCCATCTTTCGCCCAAGGACTTCGAGGTCATACTGCCCTTTGACGAAGTACAGTCCATTAATCTCTTTGACCTCGTTGCTTACAACGCGTTTTCTCCACCGAAATCTCCCGCAGTCAAACCAGGCGGACACCCAAACGCTTCAGAAAGCGTAGCGAAAACCTGACGGATCTCGCTGGTTCGCACTGCATCTTGTCGAGTGCGGGTGGCCAAAAATCGCTTGGTTCGAAACGTGACCAAAACGTGACGGAGTCGCCGGGTCTTAGCCCAGAAAGCTAGAGGATCAGCCATGGCGGAGCCGCACTGGATCAGCTATGCCGGGATTGTTACCGGCGTCATCGGCTCGATTTCTGGCATCGCAGGAATGGTGCTCGGTATCGTTAGCTACCGAAGAACGAACCGCATTAAGCAAATGGATCTGCGGATTGAGCTTCGTCGCTCCGTGAACAAAGTGACCGCCGATCTAGACACGCTAAGCGAATTGCTGCCCTACGCGGATAAATCGAGGAAGGCAGTAGCTGCGGCGACTGGCAATTCAGGGGCCTTGGTGGTGTGGACAACAGCCCATGAGAAAGACAGCGCGATCATTGAGCCATATCGGCAATCCATCAAAGCGATGGATACGACTTATGACAATCTCACGCCAGAACAGCTCGAGGCAAAGCTATCTGAGGCGCACAAGCTCAGCCTCGGAATTCAGAAGCTTATGGATAAGTATCGGGCTGCGCTCGCTTCCGACGACAAAGAGCGCGATCGGCTAAAAGACTTCTATTCGAACCTGGGCCGCCGCGGCTGAACCTCATCTCGATCGGCAGGCATTACCCTCATACCGGTATGTCGCCGCTCGTCCATCACGAAAACCCAAGGTGAGGGCACAAGTTGTTGTGTAGGAATAGCCCGGTGATCCACCGACAGCCTGCGTATACGCGGTATTGCCAATCACCTGCGTTTGATAGTTGGGGGCGGTGCCGGGGACGTAACCCGACCTCGCGCGTGAGAAGGTCAGATATTTCATGTCTGCTGTTTGGTAGAAACCGTTCGGCGCGCCGAGTTTTTGAATAACTTCGTCCTCGGACATGCCCATCATGCTTTTGACGTTCTCTTCGAACTTGGCTTGCGTTGCGCAGCCACTCAACAAGCCCGCGACGAAAAGACAAACAAAAGCGCGCATGGATAGCCCTCCCCAAGCTGATGCTACGCCAACCTAGGGAACTCACGCCCAGACGGGTTCCCTTTAACGGCCCTTACCTTTTTGCCGCTTACCGGGCCCGAAGGAATTCATTAAATCGAGAGTGAGTGAGAGAGGCCCCGCTGTGATCCACCTCCCGGGGGTCGTTTTTTCTCCCCACCTCCGCATCCCCGGCCTTATCGAGATCCTATTTACTTGGGACCCCATTGCCGCCGATTCGGGGACTCAAGCGGGGACTTGGTGAACTCGAGCGGTCCGGTGCCGGCAATAACTCCCTTAGAGATCCGCAGCTTGATTAAATCTACGAGCTGACCATCAACGGATTACGAATCCCTTAGCCAGAGGCCTCCATGACGCGCACACGCGATTGCAATCGCGATCCCGTTAGACGAGCGTGACAGTGCGATGAATGACGCGGCGCTCGCCCGCGGCATCGTATGGCGTTGCGCAGTGCATGGTGCAGCGGTTGTCCCACATCACGACGTCGCGCTGCCCCCAGCGATGGCGGAACACGAAGCGCTCCTGCGTCGCGTGCGCCATCAGGGCATCGAGCAGTAAATCACTGGTCTCTCGCCTCATCCCGGCGATATGGGACACATGACGGCTGATGTAGAGGATCTTGCGGCCGGTGCGCGGATGCGTCGTCACCATCGGATGCTCGACCGGCGGCGCCGCCGCCCGCTGCTTATCGGTCATCGGCGGCTCGCCGGCACGCCGGCGGGAGGCATCGAGATCGTGGACCGCGCGGAGCTCTTCCAGCTGGCGCTTGGCGGACACATCCAGCGCATCGTAGGCAGCGCACATGTTTGCATAGAGCGTATCGCCGCCGGACCGCGGCACTTCGCGCCCGTAAAGGATCGTGGCGAGCGCGGGTCGCGGCTGGAAAGAAAGGTCCGAGTGCCACACCAGCGTGCCTTTGTCGGGATGCTCACCCGTCGTCTGGCCGCCGTTGACGTTCGACAGCAGGTAGATCTCCGGATAGCGCGGATGCCGATACTGGTCGAGCACGTGCACCTGAAGATCGCCGAAGTGGCGGCTGAAGGCGATGTGCTGCGGCTCGTCGATGCGCTGCGCGGGGAAGACGAGCAGCAGATGCCGGTCGAACGCCTGCTGGATTGCATCGCGCTGCGCCACGCTGAGTGGCAATGACAAGTCGACGCTCTCCACCGCGGCGCCCATCACCGGACTGAGCGGCCCTACTTCCATACGTCGCGCACCACCTCCATGACGAGCTGGAGCTTGCGCTTCGTGTCGTCCACCGTGACCGTCTGGCCAGAGCCGCCGCCGCTCGAGAAACCGCACTGCGGCGAGAGCCCGAGACGATCGAGGGGTACGTACTTCGCCGCTTCATCGATGCGGCGCTTCAATCCATCCTTACTCTCGAGCTGCGGTGTCTTGGTCGACACGAGTCCGAGGATCACCGTCTTGCCCTTCGGTACATGGCGTAGCGGCGAAAAATCGCCCGCGCGTGGCGTGTCGTATTCGAGGCAGTAGATGTCCGCGTTCATGCGATTGAAGAGGACCTCGGCGACGGGGTCGTAGCCGCCTTCCGCCATCCAGGCACCTTTGAGGTTTCCCCGGCAGAGGTGCACGGCGACCGTCATGTTGGCCGGCTTGGCGGCGATGCACTCATTGAAAAGCTGCGCATACCGTGCCGTGAGCTCGTCGGGGTTCTCGCCGCGGGCCACTACATCCTTCCGTGCGTTGGGATCGCAATTGCAAGGCAGCGCCGTGTCGTCGAGCTGCAGGTAGGTGCAGCCTTCCTTCGCCAGCTCCGCGATCTCGGTCTTGTAGATGGCGGCGAGGTCGGCAAAGAACGCTTCGCGATCCTTGTAGACATTCGCGTCGAACGCCTTCGGTCCGAGGAACCAGTGCATCACGTCGGGCGCGGCGATGGTGACCTTCGGCACGCCGCGCTTCACCACGCTTTTCAGGAAGCGAAAATCGTCGGCGACGATTCGGTGGCGGCGGTGGAGCTTTCCCTTGGCGTACGGCGAGGAGGCGACGCCCATCACGCCGCTCTCGTTGCGAAAGCCGAGCGTGCCGTCGCGCAGGGCGAAGCCGTCGACCGCGTCGATGAAGCCGGCCGACCAGCTGCGGCGGCGGAATTCGCCGTCAGTGACGCTAGGCAGGCCGATCGACTCCTGGAACGCGACGATCTCGCGGATGCGGTCGTCCTGCACCGTGCGAAATCCTGCATCGTCGAGGTTGCCGCTCTTGTGGGCACGCGCCGCCTCGACGAGGCGCTGCGGCCGGACAAAACTGCCGATGTGCTCGGCGTGGAATGGCGGATTCATGGCCGGACTATAACAATACAATCCGGCGATGCTTCCCTCGAGAGCCGACCATATCGGCAGCCTGCTGCGGCCCAAGAAGCTGCGCGAAGCCTTTCGCGCGCATGCCGAAAGAAAGATCGGCGACGAAGTGCTGCGCACCGCGCAGGACGCAGCGATCCGCGAGGTCATCCGCCTGCAGCGCGACTGCGGCCTCGGCGTGCTGACCGACGGCGAATTCCGGCGCATCTCCTACTGGGAGAAATTCGTCCGGCTGACGAAAGGCCTCGAAGTGAGGGACGCGGTCTTCACCTTTCACGACGCGGCAGGCCACGAATCGAAATTCACCGCGCCTTACGTCAGCGCAAAAGTGTCGCGCGCCGAGCCGATCAGCCTCGACGAATGGGGCGTCGGCAACACCAAGATCACCATGCCGGCCCCGTCGACGATGCACTTCTACCGATTCACGGACTGGGGCAGCGCCTACGGCAGCGCCGAAGCCTTCTTCAAGGATCTCGGCAAGGTCTACCAGGCCGAAATCGCCGACCTTGCGGCCGCCGGCTGCAGCTATGTGCAGATCGACGAGGTGGCGGTAGCAATCCTGTGCGATCCGGCGGCGCGCGCCAAGGTGAAGAGCGCCGGCGAAGACCCGGATCGGCTGGTCGACCTTTACATCGCCGCGATCAACGAGGCGGTGAAAGGCAAGCCCAGCGGCATGACGATCGGCGTGCACGTCTGCCGCGGCAATTACAAGGGCATGTATCTCTCCGAGGGCGGCTATGACTCGGTGGCCGAGAAATTCTTCAGCCGCGCCAACGTCGATCATTTCCTGCTCGAGTTCGACACGCCGCGCGCCGGCGGATTTGCGCCCTTGCGTCACGTGCCGAAAGGCAAAGGCGTGGTGCTCGGCCTGGTCAGCTCGAAGACGCCGCAGCTCGAGAAGGTCGACGACTTGCGCCGGCGTGCGGATGAAGCTGCCAAATATGCCGACGCTTCCCGTCTCGCCATCAGCCCGCAGTGCGGCTTCGCCAGCACGATGGGCGGCAATCCGGTCACCGAAGCGGACGAGCGGGCGAAGCTCGTGCTTTGCGTGGAAGCCGCGCAGGCGATCTGGGGATAGATGAAGGTCCTTGTCGTTGGCGCCGGTCCCGCCGGCGTCTACTTCGCCTACCTCGCCAGGCGCCGGCATCCCAACTGGCGCATCCGCGTCGTCGAGCAAAACCCGGCCGAGGCCGTGTTCGGCTTCGGGCTCGTGTTCTCCGACAAGGCGCTCGAGTTCCTGCGCGCCGACGATCCGACGACCTACGATCTCATCACGCCGCAAATGGAATCGTGGGTCGACCTGACCGTCGTGCATCGCGGCGAGCGCGTCGTTATCGACGGCATCGGCTTCTCCGCGATCGGGCGGCTGCGCCTGCTCCAGCTCCTGCGCCAGCAGCTCGCGACAGTCGGCATCGAGCCGGAGTTCGAGCGGACGGTAGAGAGCTTTGACGGATACGATCTCGTCGTCGGCGCCGACGGCGCCAATTCGACGGTGCGCGGCTCGGCGGACTTCGGCACCACGCAGAGTCGGTGCGCGAACAAATTCGCCTGGTTCGGCACGCGCCGCGCGTTCGATACGCTCACGCAGACCTTCGTGCGCAGCGAGCACGGCACATTCAACGCGCACCACTATCGGCACGCGCCGGGCATGAGCACCTTCGTTACGGAGTGCGACCCGGCGACTTGGGAACGAGCCGGTCTTGCGACGATGGGCGAGCGCGACACGATGGCGTACCTGCAGCGGGTGTTCGCCAATGCGCTTCAGGGCGAGGGACTGGTCTCCAATCGCTCGACCTGGCGCAATTTCCCGAACATCCGCAACCGGCGCTGGTCGGCCGGCAACCGCGTCCTGATCGGCGACGCGCAGCGCACGGCACATTTCTCGATCGGCTCGGGCACGCGGCTCGCCATGGAGGACGCCATCGCGTTGAATAAGGCGCTCGATTCCCATCCCGCGGTAGAAGATGGGTTAAGGGCATTCGAAACGGCGCGCCGGCCGATCGTCGACAAGCTGGTCGCGGCAGCCGACTCGAGCGGCGCCTGGTACGACCGCTTCGCCGAGCACATGAACCTGTCGCCGCGCGACTTCGCCTGGAGCTATATTCAGAGGAGCGGGCGCATCGACCCCGAGCGCCTGGCGAGGATCTCCCCGAAATTCGCAAGGACCTGATGCTATTTCCCACCACGCTCGTCGGCAGCTATCCGCAGCCCGACTGGCTGATCGACCGCCAGAAGCTGGCGGGACGCTTCCCGCCGCGCGTGCGCGCGAAAGAGCTCTGGCGCGTACCGGAGGCGTACCTGGCGGAAGCGCAGGACGACGCCACCGTGCTCGCCATCCGCGCGCAGGAACGCGCCGGGCTCGACATCGTCACCGACGGCGAGATCCGCCGCGAGAGCTATTCCAATCGCTTCGCCACCGCGCTCGAAGGCATCGACATCGATAATCCAGGCAGCGCGCTCGACCGCTCGGGCCATCCGAATCCCGTGCCGCGCATCGTCGGCAAGATCCGCCGCAAGCATCCGGTGGAGGTCGACGATCTGCGTTTCCTCAAGCGCCATACGAAGCGCAAGACCAAGATCACCGTGCCGGGCCCGTTCACCATGTCGCAGCAGGCGCAGAACGACTACTACAGGTCGCCGGAGGAAGCAGCGATGGACTACGCGGCGGCGGTGAACGAGGAGATCCGCGATCTCTTCGCCGCCGGCGCCGACGTGGTGCAGATCGACGAGCCTTATATGCAGGCGCGCCCGGAGAAGGCGCGCGAGTACGGGCTCAAGGCGCTGAATCGCGCGCTCGACGGCATCAAGGGCACGACGGCGGTTCATATCTGCTTCGGCTACGCCGCGATCATCCACGCCCGGCCATCGGGCTACTCGTTCCTGCCCGAGCTCGCCGGCTCGCCGGTGCAGCAGGTCTCGATCGAAACGGCGCAGTCGAACCTCGATACCGCGGTGCTCGCGAAGTTGCCCGGGAAGAGGATCATGGCGGGGTGCATCGACCTCTCGGACATGACGGTGGAGACACCGCAGAAGGTGGCGGAGCGCCTGCGCAAGGCGCTGAAATACGTAAAGCCCGAGGACGTCATCGTCGCGCCGGACTGCGGCATGAAGTACCTGCCGCGCGAGGTGGCCGATGCGAAGCTCAAATCGATGGTCGAAGGCGCGAAGATCCTGCGCGCCGAATATTCATGAAAGGACGCACCTTGAAGAAACTCGTGATTGCCAGCTTGCTCCTCGCCGGCTGCGCCACCGACGACAGCGGCCGCGGTGCCTTTAACCGCTCCAATATGGAAACGGGCGCCGTGCTCGGCGCGGCGGGCGGCGCCATCCTCGGCGCCGTGGCTTACGGCACCAGCAGCCCGAAGGGCGTGCTGATCGGCGCGATCGGCGGCGGCCTCGCCGGCGGCGCGGTCGGCGCCTACATGGACAACCAGAAGAAGGACCTGGAGAAGAACCTCGCCAGCGAGATCCGGGCGCGCCAGGCGCGCGTCGATGAGCTGCCGAACCACGTGGTTCGCGTCACCATGACCGGCGACACCGGCTTCAACACCAACTCGACCGAGATCAAGCCCGGTTTCCACAGCACGCTCAACAAGATCGCGGATATCGTGGTGCGCTATGGCAAGACGACGCTTACGGTTGCGGGCCACACCGACGACGTGGGCTCCGCGCACTCCAACCAGGGACTCTCCGAGCGGCGCGCGCACTCGGTGGCGCAGTACCTCGAGTCGAGGAGGGTGCAGGAAGTGCGGCTCAGCATCGTCGGCAAGGGCGAGGCGATGCCGATCGCCAGCAACGCCACCGAGGGCGGCCGCGCCGAGAACCGGCGGGTCGAAATCTACCTGCAGCCGGTGGTGGAAGGCTCCTGATGGAAAAGAAACGCGGGCTGGCGAAAGGCCTCACCAACTACGGCGACCCCGCGTTCTCGCTTTATCTGCGCCGCTCGTTCGCGAAGAGCATGGGCTATTCGAGCGAGATGCTCGGCCGGCCGGTGGTCGGCATCGCCGACTCGAAGAGCGGCTTCAACAACTGTCATCGCCATTTCGCCGAGCTCATCGACGCGGTGAAGCGCGGCGTGCTCGCCGCGGGCGGTCTGCCGATCGAGTTCCCGACCGTGTCGCTGGGCGAAGTGTTCCTCAGCCCGACCTCGATGATGTTCAGGAACCTGATGTCGATCGACGTCGAGGAGATGATCCGCGCGCAGCCGATGGACGCCGTGGTGCTGATCGGCGGCTGCGACAAGACGGTGCCCGCGCAGCTCATGGGCGCCGCCTCGGCCGATCTGCCGGCCGTGCAGCTTCTCGCCGGACCGATGATGCCGACCTCGTTTCGCGGCGAGCGCCTCGGCGCCTGCACCGACTGCCGGCGCTTCTGGGCGATGCATCGCGCGGGCAAAGTCGATTCTGCGGAAATCGAAACCATCGAAGGCAATCTCGCCACCACCGCCGGCACCTGCGCGGTGATGGGCACGGCCTCGACCATGGCGTCGATCGCCGAAGCGCTCGGCATGGCGCTTCCGGGCACGGCTGCGATTCCCGCGGTGCACGCCGACCGCCTGCGCGCAGCCGAGGCAAGCGGAGCGAGGGCGGTCGAGCTGGCGAAGAATCCGCTGCGGCCGTCGCAAATCATCACGGCCAAATCGGTCGAGAACGCGATCCGCGTGCTGCTCGCGATCGGCGGCTCGACCAACGCCATCATCCATCTCACGGCCATCGCGGGGCGCGCCGGAGTTTCTATCAGCTTGAAAAAACTCAACGAGCTGTCCGATTCGACGCCGGTGCTGGTGGACCTCAAGCCGACGGGCCAGTACTACATGTCGGACCTTTATGCCGCGGGCGGCGTGGGTGCCGTGCTGCGTGAATTGAAACCGCTGCTGCACCTCGATTGCATGACCGTCGCCGGCATCACGCTCGGCGAGCGGCTGGAGCGCGAGCCCGCCTGGGTCGACCGCGCGGTGGTCAAGCCATTCAGCGAACCGTTATCCAAAGAGGGCGGACTGGTCGCGCTTTTCGGCTCGCTCGCGCCAAACGGCGCCATCCTCAAGCGCTCGGCCGCCGATCCGAAGTTGTTCGAGAAGGAAGGCCGCGCCATCGTGTTCACGAACCTGGATGACCTGTCGGCGCGCATCGACGATCCGAACCTCGACGTCACGGCCGACGACTTCCTCGTCCTCCAGAACGCCGGGCCGAAGTCAGGCTATGCGATGCCCGAAGCGGGCTACCTGCCGATTCCGGCGAAACTCGCACGCGCCGGCGTAAAAGACATGGTGCGGATGTCGGATGCGCGCATGAGCGGCACCGCCTACGGCACCATCGTGCTGCACATCTCGCCGGAGTCCGCCGCGGGCGGCCCGCTCGCCCTGGCGAAGAACGGCGACCGCATCCGCATCTCGGTCAAGAAGCGTTCGATCGATTTGCTGGTACCGCCCGAGGAGCTGCAGCGCAGGAGAGCGGCCTGGAAGCCGCCGGTGGAAATGCCGAAGCGCGGTTATGCGCAGCTCTACATGCAGCACGTGCTGCAAGCCGAAGACGGCTGCGATTTCGACTTCCTGCGTAAAGCCTGAAAGCAGTCTTCGCCATCGCGGCGCTCGGCACGCTCGCGGGCTGCGCGACGCTGGCGAGCGAGCCGATGGTGGTGGGCTGCCAGGCAGCGGACACGGTGACTACGGTGCAGGGCCTCGATCGTGGCGCCCGCGAGGTCAATCCCATCGTGGCCGCCATCATCGCGGCCGGCGGTATCACCGCTTTCGTTGCCATCAAGGCCGGCGTGACGCTGATGATCCTGCACTACCACTCCGAGATCTCCACCGGAGTGCTCGCCGCGGCGAACGTCGTGACCTGCGGCGTGGCGGCGCACAACGCCAGGGTCCTGAACGAGCTTCCGCCGAAGGAAGCCGGCAGCGAACCATAAGCGCGCGATGGCAAAGCCGCCGCCTAAGATCGTCTGCCTGGAGTCCTATTGGAACGAGCGGCTGTTCCAGACCTTTTCGGTCAAAGGCTTCCTCGAGTCGATGGCGCCGCTGCTTCATCCACCGCTCACGGTGGCGCACCGCTTCGTCGACTCGCATGAAGGCATTGCCTATTACCTGCGCCGGCCGGGCGGGGTGATGTGGCGCCAGAAGGAGCTCTTCGACGCGCCCATCTACTACCTTGCGTTCCACGGCCGGCCGGCCGCGGTGACGCCGGCGCTCGGCCGCGTCACCGGCGAGCAGCTCTGCGGCAAGCGCGGCGCGGCCTTCGCCCGGCAGTTCCTGAAGGCGACCGGCGTGCGCGCGGTCATCGGTTACGGCACGCCGGTCGGCTGGATGGCGAGCCTCGCCTGCGACCTCCTCTTCCTGCATCGCTTCTACAGCGATCCGGCGCCGTGGAAAAACCTGCGGCGCATTTTCAATTCCGTGCATCGCGACTATCCTGTGGCGCGGCGCCTGAAGCACATGCTGATCACGCGGGAGGACCTATAAGGAACATTCGGATGAACATCCGCCGGGTGGTGACGGATCACGACGCGCAAGGCCGCTCGGTGGTGTCGATCGACGAGCAATGCGCGAACGTCATCTCGCGCCGGCCGGGCCACCAGAGCTGCGTCGCCTGCACCGGCCCCGACGGCACGATCTTCCGCATCGTGCGCTACGAGCCCGGCGTAGCGCCGCGCAAGCACCGCACCGAGACCATCGACTATGCCGTCGTGATCTCGGGCGAGATCGAGATGCATCTCGACGATTCGGTGGTCAAGCTGCGTGCCGGCGACACGCTGGTGCAGCAGGCGACGCTGCACGACTGGGTGAACACCGGCGCCGAGCCGTGCGTCGTCGCTTTCGTGCTCGTGCCGGCGAAGCCGGTTGAAGTCAATGGCAAGGTGCTCCATGCGGTGGGTTAGGTTTCTTCTTTTCTTCTGCGCCTGCCAGGCGCTCGCGCAGGGCGATTACCCTTCGCGCGCGGTGCGCATCATCGTGCCGTCGCCGCCGGCCGGCGGCACCGATATCGTCGGCCGCGTGCTGGCCGACCACTTCACGAAGGCGTTCGGCCAGCAGTTCTTCGTCGAGAACAAGCCCGGCGCCGGCAACCTGATCGGCATCGAGGCGGCGGCGCGCTCGGCACCCGACGGCTACACGCTGCTCATGACGGCGAGCACGCTCGCGCTGAACAGCGTGCTCTACAAGAAGGTGCCGTACGACCCGGTGAAGGATTTCGCGCCGATCACGCTCGCCGCCACCGCGCCGAACATCCTCATCGTCAATCCCGCCGTGCCGGCGAAGACGACCGCGGAGCTCATCGCGCTCGCCAAGCGGAAGCCCGGGGCGCTGAGCTACGGCACGCCGGGCATCGGCACGTCGCCGCACCTCTGCATGGAGCTCTTGAAGACGATGGCCGGCATCGACGTGCAGCACGTGCCGTATCGCGGCACTGCGGCCGCGGTCACCGACGTGATCAGCGGCCAGATCGCCGTCGCCTTCGCCACCGCGCTCACGGCGAAGCCGCAGGTCGACGCGGGACGCGTGCGCGCGCTAGCCGTCTCCGGTCCGCGCCGCGTCGAGGCCATGCCGAACGTGCCGCCGGTCGCGGATGCAGTTCCCGGCTACGAAGCGATGCAGTGGTACGGACTGCTCGCGCCGGCCGGGGTTTCCAGATCGATCGTGGAAAAGCTGAACGCGGAAGCGCTGATCGCCCTGCGCTCGGCGGAAATGAAGCAGCGCCTCGCGGCCGACGGCGCCGAGCCGCTCGGCAGCACGCCGGCCGAGTTCGCCGCCTTCATCCGGCGCGAGCTCGACAAGTGGACGCGCGTGGTCGCGACGGCGAAGATCGAGCGGCAGTAGCTACACGCTCGGCGCTGCCCCCGCGCGGCGCACCATCGCCGGCACCAGCTGCTTCACCGACGGCGCGCCAACCTGCTGCATGATCGCGTACAGCTCCGTGCGCAGGATTTCCAGCACGCGCTCGACGCCGGGCTGTCCGAAAGCGCCGAGGCCCCACATGTAGGGCCGGCCGACGCACACCGCCGTCGCGCCCATCGCCAGCGCCTTGCACAGGTCGGTGCCGCGGCGGAAACCGCTATCGACGAGCACCGGCATCTTGCCGCCGACCGCGGCGAGGATCTCGGGCAGCGCATCGATCGTCGAGCGTCCGCTGTCTTCCGAGCGTGCGCCGTGGTTGGAGACGATGATGCCGTCCATGCCGCGCTCGACGGCGAGTCTTGCGTCCTCGTGCGCGAGGATGCCCTTCAGCACGATCTTCATCTTCGTCGTGTCTCGCAGCCGCTTGAGAAAGTCCCAGGTCATGCTCGACGACTGCGTGTGCGTGAGGCCGGAGACGTCCAAGCCCTCGTACATCGAGCGGCGCTTGAGGTTCGCCTGCAGGCTCGAGCGGTCGTGGCAGCCGTCGCAGTTGCGCGTGTCGCTGCGCATCAGGCGGAAAAGCGTCTCCTGGTTGCGCCCGCCGGATCGGTCGACCGTGACCGCGACCACTGGACAGCCCGCTTTCTCGGCGCGCTGCACCATGCCTCGGGCGACTTCCCACTTATTGGTGGCGTAAAGCTGGTACCAGACGGGCGCGCCGCGCGCAGCGGTGACGTCCTCGACGCCGCTGGTGGTGGCGGTCGACAGGATCATCAGGTGATTGCCGGCTCTCGCCGCCTTGGCCGTCGCGATCTCGCCTTCGGCGTGGAAGGACCTCTGGCCGCCGACCGGCGCCACGATGATCGGGTTCGGATAGCGCGTGCCCAGGATCTCGACGCTCATGTCCACCTTGCTCACATCGACCAGGCGCCGCGGCCGCAGCTGGAGCTTGAGGAAATCCTCGCGGTTCGCGCGCAAGGTGACCTCGTCGTCGATGCCGGAGGCCATGTAGCCGAAGTGCGCCGGGGGCACTTTCTGGCGGCACACGGGCTCGAGATCGAACACGTTGAGCGCCTCTTTCGGGTCCTTGATGAGGTGTGCCGGGTCGTAGGGCGCCCACATCCGGGGGTCGGCCTCGCGGGTCCCGGGCACGAGCGTCTGCGGCATGGCGTACTGCGCGTAGGCGGCGAGCGGGCTGCCCGCCAGGAACTGCAGGAAGCGGCGACGGTTTTCGTCCGACATGGGCTCCTCCTCACGCGCAGTCTAGCGCGACAACGCCCGCCGATATGCTTTAAGCTTGATCTATTCAGGCTTGGAGCATACCCATGGCGGCTGCCTATACCGACCGCGAAACCATCGCCCGCTCCGACGACCACCGCGCGCTGCGCATCTGGCTGCGGCTCCTCACCTGCACGCAGATGATCGAGCGCGTGGTCCGCTCCCGCCTCAGGGAGCGATTCGGCACGACCCTGCCGCGCTTCGACCTGATGGCGCAGCTCGAGCGCCATGCCGAAGGCCTCAAGATGAACGAGCTCTCGCGCCTGCTCATGGTGACCGGCGGCAACGTCACCACGATCGTCGACCAGCTCGAGAAAGAGGGGTTGGTGGAGCGCCTCGACGAGCCCGCCGACCGCCGCGCCTTCCGCATCCGCCTCACGCGCAGCGGCGAGCGCACCTTCGCCGAGATGGCAAGCGAGCACGAAGAGTGGGTGGTCGGACTGTTGTCCGGCCTGTCGCGCCGCGAGCAGGATGATCTGCTGCGCCTGCTCGCAAAGGCGAAGGAGCACGCGGTGGAGGTGACGCCGTGAATCCAAAGCATTTCGTCTGGCACGTGGAAGGCAAGGTGGGCGTCGTCACGCTCAACCGCCCCGGGCGCAAGAATCCGCTGACCTTCGACTCCTACGCCGAGCTGCGCGATCACTTCAGGGCGCTGGTCCATGCGCCGGCCGTGAGGGCGGTGGTGATCAACGGCGAGGGCGGCAATTTCTGCTCCGGCGGCGACGTGCACGAGATCATCGGCCCGCTCACCAAGATGACCATGCCGCAGCTCCTCGACTTCACCCGCATGACGGGCGACGTGGTCAAGGCGATGCGCCATTGCCCGCAACCCGTTGTCGCCGCGGTCGATGGTGTCTGCGCCGGCGCGGGCGCGATCCTCGCCATGGCCTGCGACCTGCGCTACGCCGCGCCGAGCGCGAAGACCGCGTTCCTGTTTGTCCGCGTGGGCCTCGCCGGCTGCGACATGGGCGCGTGCGCGCTGCTGCCGCGGATCATCGGGCAAGGACGCGCGGCGGAGCTCCTGTACACAGGGCGCTCGATGAATGCGGAAGAGGGCCGCGCGTGGGGTTTCTATAACGGCGTCGCCGATCCGGTGCTGCCGGCGGCGATGGACACGGCAAAGGCGCTTGCCGAGGGACCCTCGGCGGCGCACGCCATGACGAAGAAGATGCTGCACCAGGAGTGGAACGCGGGCGTCGACGAGGCGATCGAGATGGAAGCGCAGGCGCAGGCCATCCTGATGCAGAACCAGGATTTCCGCCGCGCCTACGAGGCGTTCGTCGCCAAGCAGAAGCCCAAGTTCGAAGGCGACTGACCCATGGATCGCTTCGCGCATTACGGCTGGCCGTTCTTCGAGCCGAGGCACGCGAAACTCGCAGCGGAAGCCGAGGCCTGGGCGCGTGAGAACCTGGCCCACGCGCAGGGCGACGCCGCCGACAGGATCTGCAAGCGCCTGGTGTCGGACCTCGGCTGCGCCGGCTACCTGAACCACGCCGTCACCGAGACGCACGATGTGCGCTCGATCGCGCTGCTGCGCGAGGTGTTTGCCTATCACGCCGGGTTGGCCGACTTCTCGTTCGTGATGCAAGGCCTCGGCTCCGGACCCATCGTCCTCGCCGGCAGCGACGCTCTGAGGAAGCAGTATCTCGCCCCTGCCGCCGCGGGAGACAAAATCGCGGCGTTTGCGCTCTCCGAGCCGGACGCCGGTTCCGACGTGCAGGCGATGACCACGCGCGCGCGAAGGCAGGGCGATGCCTGGGTGCTCGACGGCACGAAGACCTGGATCTCGAACGGCGGCATCGCCGACTTCTACGTCACCTTCGCAAAGGCCGACGAGGGCATCACCGCCTTCGTGGTGGACGCCAAGGACGTCGACGCCTCGGAGCGCATCGATATCGTCGCGCCGCATCCGATGGCCACGGTGAAGTTTAAAAATTCCAGAGGAGAACTGCTGGGCGAGGCGGGTGCCGGCTTCAAGCTAGCGATGCGCAACCTCGACATTTTCCGCACCACGGTGGCAGGAGCCGCGCTCGGCTTCGCCCGCCGCGCGCTCGACGAGGCGCTCGCGCAGTCGAAGGGCCGCAAGATGTTCGGCCAGACGCTCGCCGATCTCCAGTTCACGCAGGGCAAGCTGGCCGACATGGCGACCTCGATCGACGCCGGCGCGCTGCTCGCTTACCGATCGGCATGGGTGCGCGACGTCAAGAAAACCCGCGTGACCCGCGAAGCGGCCATGGCCAAGATGTTCGCCACCGAGGCGGCGCAGCAGGTGATCGACGACGCGGTGCAGATCTGCGGCGGCCTCGGCGTCATGCGCGGCCATCCGGTCGAGCGCCTCTACCGCGAGGTTCGGGCGCTGCGCATTTACGAAGGCGCCACGGAGGTCCAGAAGCTGGTCATCGCGAAAGATTTGCTGAAATGAGTTACACCGCGCACGTCGACACGTTTGCGCGCGACAACCTGCCGCCGCGCAACCAATGGCCCGAATTCCGCTTCGATCTGCCCGAGCTGAAGTATCCGGCCCGCATGAATTGCGCGACCGAGCTCCTCGACAAGCCGGTGACGCGCGGCCACGGCCACCGCGTCGCCTTGCGCTCGCCGGAAGGCGCGTGCACCTATACGCAGCTCTTCACCCAGGCGAACCGCATCGCGAACGTGCTGGTGCGCGAGATGGGGGTGAAGCCCGGCAACCGCGTGCTGCTGCGCGGTCCGAACAATCCGATGATGGCCGCCTGCTGGCTGGCGGTGATGAAGGCGGGCGGCGTGTGCGTGGCGACCATGCCGCTGCTGCGTGCGAAGGAGCTCACCGACATCATCACCAAGGCGGAGGTCACGCACGCCCTCTGCGACAAGCGCCTGCAGGAAGACCTGGATCTCGCGCTGCCCAACTGCCCGACCCTGACCACGATCCGCTACTGGTACGACGATGCGCAAGACTCGCTCGACAACCTGGCGCTGCGGCAACCGCTCACGTTCGGCAACGTGCCCACCGCATCGGACGACGTCGCGCTGATCGCATTTACTTCGGGCACGACCGGCAAGCCGAAGGGCACGGTGCATTTCCATCGCGACGTGATCGCGCAGTGCGACTGCTTCCCGCGCTCGATCATGAAGATGCACAAGGACGACATCATCTGCGGCACGCCGCCGGTCGCCTTCACCTTCGGCCTCGGCGGGATGCTTTGCTTTCCGCTACGCTTTGGCGCATCCGCCGTCCTCGTGGAAAAGCACACGCCGCAGACGCTCCTCGAGACGATCCAGGACTTCAGGGCGACGACATGTTTCACCTCGCCGATCATGTACCGGCAGATGGCGGCCTTAGTTAGAGATTCGGCCAAGGACTTCGATCTCAGGACGCTCAAGACCTGCGTCTCGGCGGGCGAAGCGCTGCCCGATCCGACGCGCCAGCTCTTCAAGGAGGCGACCGGCATCGAGATCATCGACGGCATCGGCTCCACCGAGATGATGCACATCTTCATCGCGCATACGCCGGAGAGAGTGCGTCGCGGCGCGACGGGCTACGCGATTCCGGGCTACCAGGCCGCCGTGCTCGACGAGGACGGCAAGCCCTGCAAGCCCGGCGTGGTGGGCAAGCTGGCGGTGAAGGGGCCGACCGGCTGCCGCTACCTGGCGGATGAAAGGCAGAAAAACTACGTGCAGCACGGCTGGAACGTGACCGGTGATGCGTATCTGATGGACGAGGACGGCTACTTCTTCTACCAGGCGCGCACCGACGACATGATCATCTCCGCCGGCTACAACATCGCCGGCCCCGAGGTCGAGACGGCGCTGCTCGCGCATCCCGCGGTCGCCGAGTGCGGCGTCGTCGGCTGGCCAGACGAGGAGCGCGGCACCGTCGTCAAAGCATTTGTCGTCCTGAAACCCGGCAACGACCCAGGGGAGGGCACCGTGCGCGAGCTGCAGGACCACGTGAAGAAAGTGATCGCGCCCTACAAGTACCCGCGCGCGATCGAGTTCATCGACACGCTGCCGCGCACCGAGACCGGCAAGGTGCAGCGCTTCAAGCTGAGAAGCAAGGAGAAATGAGCCTCATGATGCAGACCCTGCAACCCCCCAGCTGGGCCAAGCCGCGCGGCTTCGCCAACGGCATCGCGGCGAGCGGCAAGCTCGTCTTCATCGCCGGCCAGGTCGGCTGGACGGGCGAGGGCAACTGGGAAGCGCGCGACTTCGCCGGCCAGTTCAGGCAGACGCTGAAGAACATCGTCGAGGTGCTGGCGCAGGCGGGCGGCAGGCCGCAGCACATCGTGCGCCTCACCTGGTACGTGCTCGACAAGCAGGAATATCTCTCGTCGTTGAAGGACCTCGGCGTCGCCTATCGCGCCGTCATGGGCCGGCATTTCCCGACCATGGCGGTGGTGCAGGTGAGCGGGCTGATCGAGCCCGCGGCGCGGCTCGAAATAGAAGCCACGGCCGTAATACCGGAGGGGACATGAAAGTCACCGTCATCGGGGGCGGGCCCGGCGGGCTGTACTTCGCGCTGCTGGCGAAGAAGGCGTGGCCGCGATGGGACATCACGGTCTACGAGCGCAACCGGCCCGACGACACGTTCGGCTTCGGGGTGGTCTTCTCCGACCAGACGCTCGATACGTTCAAGGTCTACGACGTGGTCACCTACGAGCGCATCCGCCGGCGCTTCGCCTACTGGGGCGACGTCGACGTGGTCTACAAGGGCGAGACGCTGCGCTCGGGCGGCAACGGCTTCTGCGGCTGCTCGCGCGTCGCGCTCCTCAACATCCTGCAGGACCGCGGGCGCGAGCTCGGCGTGCAGATGCGCTTCCAGCGCGAGGTCGAGGGATTGGAGGAATTCGCCGATTCGGACCTGATCGTGGTGGCCGACGGCCTCAATTCCCGCATCCGGGAAAAGTACAAGGGCCACTTCCAGCCGAGCGTCGACCTGCGCCCGAACAAGTTCACCTGGCTCGGCTCGACGCGCTCGCTCGATGCGTTCAAGTATTTCTTCCGCGAGACGAAGGAAGGCGTGCTCCTCGCGCACGTCTACCAGTACGAGCCCGACCGCTCGACCTGGGTGATCGAGATGGACGAGCCGACCTGGCTCAATTTCGGCTTCGACAAGCTGTCCGAGACCGGCATGCTGCCGGTGCTCGAGCGCGTGTTCGAGAAAGAGCTGGACGGGCACCCCCTCATCGCCAACCGTTCGCCGTGGCGCAACTTCCCGAACATCACCAACAAAACCTGGGTCCGCGACAGCGCGGTCCTGGTCGGGGATGCGAAAGCCACGGCGCATTTCTCGATCGGCTCGGGCACCAAGCTGGCGATGGAAGACGCCATCGCGCTGTATGAGGCCTGCCGCGCCCAGGGGGACGTAAAGGCTGCATTGAAAAAATACGATACGGCGCGGCGCGAGGAGGTGGAGAAGACCCAGCACGCGGCCAACGTGTCGCTCGCCTGGTTCGAGCACCTCAAGCGCTATTGGGGCATGGAGCCCGAGCAGTTCGCCTTCGGCGTGATGTCGCGCTCGAAGCAGATCACCTGGGAGAACCTCGAGCTGCGCGACGAGGCGTTCGTGCGCCGCGTGCATCGCTGGTTCGCGCACAAGGTGAAGCAGCAGGGTTTCGACGTCGACGTCGACAACCCCCCGGTGCCGATGTTCACGCCGTTTCGCCTCCGCGACATGGTGGTCGAGAACCGGGTCGTCGTTTCGCCCATGGACCAGTACTCCGCCGTCGATGGCGTGCCGGGCGACTGGCACTTCGTGCATCTCGGCGGCCGTGCGATCGGCGGCGCCGGCTTGGTCTATGTCGAGATGACCTGCCCGTCGCCCGAGGCGCGCATCTCGCCGGGAGACACCGGACTCTGGAACGAAGACCAAGCCGCGGCGTTCAAGCGCACCGTCGACTTCTGCCACGCGAACTCCAGGGCGAAGCTATGCATGCAGCTCGGCCATTCCGGCCGCAAGGGCTCGACGCAGCTCGGCTGGGAGCGCATGGACTATCCGCTCGAGCGCGGCAACTGGCCGGTGGTGTCGGCTTCGCCGATTCCCTACGCCGAGGGCGTGTCGCAAGTGCCGCTCGAGCTCGACCGCAAGGGCATGGAGAAGATCGTCGCCGACTTCGTGCGCTCGACGCGCTACGCCGAGCAGGCGGGCTTCGACATGCTCGAGCTGCACATGGCGCACGGCTACCTTCTCGCCAGCTTCATCTCTCCGCTTACGAACAAGCGCACAGACGCCTATGGCGGCAGCATCGAGAACCGGATGCGCTTTCCGCTCGAGGTCTTCAAGGCATGCAGAGAAATCTGGCCGCAGCGCAAGCCGATGTCGGCGCGCATCTCGGCGACCGACTGGGTGCCGGGCGGGCTCTCGGGCGCGGATCTCATCGCGCTGACGCGCATGCTGAAGGACGCGGGCTGCGACATGATCGACTGCTCGACCGGCCAGACGGTGCCGCACCAGAGGCCGGTCTATGGCCGCATGTACCAGGCGCCGTACGCCGACTGGGTACGAAACGAAGTTGGCATCGCGACGATGACGGTGGGCGCGGTGACCACCCCGGACCAGGTGAACACGCTCCTCGCCGCGGGCAAAGCCGACCTCGTCGCGCTGGCGCGGCCGCATCTCACCAATCCCTATTTCACCCTGCAGGCTTCGGCCTGGTACCAGCACATGGGGCAGCACTGGCCGCCGCAATATCTCACCGGCCGCGACCAGGCGTTCCGCAACGCGGTGCGCGAGCGCGCGGAGCTGAAGGACCTGCGCATCAAGGCGCGGCCCGACAGCCATGAGGTCAAGGACACCGGCGTGAAGAAGGCTGCATGATCACGCTCTGGGAGCTGAAGGGGAAAGGCGACCGGCGCTACAGCCTTTTCTCGTGGCGCGCGCGCATGGCGCTCAAGCACAAGGGCCTCGAGTTCGAGTCGCATCCGGTGGCGATGAGCGACAAGGCGGCGATCGCCTTCTCGGGCGGCAAGACGGTCCCGGTGATCAAGGATGGCGAGACCGTCGTGCGCGACTCGTGGAAGATCGCCGAATACCTGGAGGACAAGTACGCCGACGGGCCGACGCTTTTCGGCGGGGCGATCGGCCGCGGCGTGACGCAGGCCTTCAACACCTGGGTCGACCGCGCGCTCGTGCCGGCTGCGATGCCGCTGATCGTGGCCGACGTGCATCAGCGCGTCGACCCGGCGGACGACGCGTATTTCCGTCAGCAATTTGAAGGTTTCCTCAAGTGCACGCTCGAAGAGTCGCGCGCACGGCGGCCGCAGGCGCTCGAGCGATTGCAGCGCGCACTCGAGCCGATGCAGGCGGCGCTCAAGCGCCAGCCCTTCATTTGCGGCGCGGCGCCGGCTTATGCCGACTACGTCCTGTTCTCCGTTTTTCAGTGGATGCGAGTGACCAGTCCTCAAGCCATATTTAACAGTTCCGATCCCCTGTATGGATGGCGCGACCGAATGCTCGACCTGTACGATGGCTTCGCTCGCAACATCACCACGGCCTAATGCTTTCGCACGTCGGCAAATACGAAGTAAAGCGGCTGCTCGGCAAGGGCGCGACCGGTTCGGTCTACCTCGCCATCGATCCGTTCGGCCAGCGCGAAGTCGCGATCAAGGTCCTGGAGAGGCTGTCGAACGATCCCGAGGAAGCGCGCAAGCAGCTGCGCTTCTTCCAGAACGAGGCGGCGCTCGCCGGCAAGCTGCGCCATCCGCACATCGTGAGCATCCTCGACGCCGGGATCGAAGACGTCAGCGCCGGCGATCCGCTGCGCTACCTGGTGATGGAGGTGGTCGACGGGCCGCCGCTCACCAAGCACTGCGATCCCGCGGCGCTGCTCGATCCCATGGTCTCGGCGGAGATCGGCTACAAGTGCTGCAAGGCGCTCGAATTCGCCAACACGCTCGGCGTCGTGCATCGCGACATTAAGCCCGCCAACATCCTCACGCGCAGCGAGCTCGACATCAAGGTGGCGGATTTCGGCGCCGCGCAGCTCGCGCGGAGCGACGTCACGCAGGTTGCCGGCGTCGGCTCGCCGGCCTACATGTCGCCCGAGCAGGTGCGCGGCGACGAGATCGACTTCCGCACCGACATGTTCTCGCTCGGCGGCGTGCTCTATCACCTGCTGACCGGCGCGCGCCCCTTCGACGGCGCGACGACCTACCAGCTGATCGACAACATCATCAACATACCGCCGGCGCCGCCCTCCAAGGCACGCAAGGAGATCCCGGCCGCGCTCGACGCCGTGGTGCTGCGCGCGCTGGGCAAGACGCGCGACGAGCGCTTTTCGAGCTGGGACGAGTTCGCCGAGTCGCTGGCGAAGCTCCTCGGCCAGCAGCGCAGCTCGAAGGACCTGTCGGACGCCGAGAAATTCAGCGCCTCGCGGCGGCTCGCGTTTTTCAAGCGCTTCAGCGACGTCGAGCTGTGGGAAGCGGTGCGCGCGTCGCGCTGGGAGCAGCATCCGTCGGGTGCAATGCTCATCAGGGAGGGCGCGCCGGACGAGCATTTCTTCATCCTCGCCTCCGGCATGCTCAAGGTCACGCAGCGCGGCAAGCTGCTCAACGCCGTCAGCGCGGGCGAGTGCGTCGGCGAGATGGCCTATGCCCGTCGCGATGGCAAGCCGAGAAGCGCGACCGTCACGGCGATCGAGCCGAGCTGGGCCATGCGCATGAAGGTGCAGGACATCGACGCGCTGTCGGAATCCTGCCGCGCGCGCTTCAACGAGGCCTTCCTCTCCATCATGGCATCGCGCCTGGCGATGCTGGGCGGCCGTCTGGTCGCCATGTGAACAGAAATGGGGTCAGAGCAATTTTTAAAATTGCTCTGACCCCATTTCTGTTGCTCACGTTGTCGCCGCTTGCCGCGGCCGGGTACGACGTCAATGACGTTCAGCTCGGTGCGACCGAGAAGGAAATCAAGCAGCATTTCCCGCACGCCAACTGCCGCGCGCTCGAATGGCCGAGCCGCGCCGCCGCCCGGCGCTGCGACGACTCGCGCATCATTTTCGCCGGCGTCGATGCCAGCGTGACTTTCTATCTGAGGAAGAACGCGCTGGAAGGCGTTGACGTGCGCTTCGATCACCGCGACGTCCAGGGGATCGTGAAGTACTTGCGTGAGCGCTACGGCGCGCCGGCATTCGAGGGGCCGGGACCCGTGATCGCGAGGTGGGAAGAAAAGCGGAAGGACAAGGCCCAGCAGGCCGTCATCACTTCCGAGAAAGGCCGGCGCCGCGCGTCACTGCTCGTGTCGCGCGGCACCTTCCAGGACGAGATCTACAAAGTGCGCTAGAGCTTGCGCAGCGCTTTCACGGCCTTGGCGGCGTCGTCCTCGCTGTCCAGCGCGACGAAGCTCAGGAAGTTCTTGCCGACGACACTCGCCTGCATGCCGCGGAAGTTGATGCCCGCGTCGGCGAGGCAGCGCGCGATCTTCGAGCCCAGGCCCGGCTTGTCGCTGCCCTCGATGCGCACGCCGTGGATATTTTCCGAGCGCTTGAAGCCCGCTTCCTCGGCGGCGCGCTTCACCTTGGCGCCTTCGATCGGGCCGGCGAACAGGATGCCCTGCCCGGGATGCTCGGGCGTGCGCCGCGCGAACACCACCTCGAGATCCGCGCCCGCCCTGGCGAGCGCCTCCAGCTTCCCGGCAGCGCCTCCGGCTTGATCCTCGATCACGGTCATCCATACGTCGTTGCGGCTCGCTTTGATCGCCATGGCTCACTCCTCCTTTGAAGTGAAACGGGGGGAGGGATAATCTACTCCCATGAACGAGCGAGCGATATCACGAAAGAAGGAAATCGAGGCGGCGGTCGCCGACGTGCGGGGGATCGAGAAGCAGGACGGCATGACACGCGCGAGCCTGGAGAAAATCAAGCAGCGCCTGATGCGTCTTGCAGCGCGGCAAGACCTCTTCACGGCAGCCGATTACCCGCCGCCCGCGCCCGGCGGCAAGCGCAACTCGTGCCTCTACCGCGTCGCGGAAGATCCGGACCATCGCTTCGCGCTCTATGTAAATTCTTCCGACGGCAACTACGGCACGCCGGCGCACAACCACACCACGTGGGCGGTGATCGTCGGCGTCTCAGGCGAGGAGCTGAACCGCTTCTACGACCGCGCGGAAGGTGGCGTGCGCGAGAAGGGCACTGCGCTCGTGCGCCAGGGCAGCGGCGTCGCCTTCATGCCCGACGACCTGCACTCGATCCACATCCAGGCGCCGCTCATCAACTTCCACATGTACGGCCTGGCGCTCGAAGCGCTGCATCACCGCGAGTACTACAAGGCCGAAGAGCGCTCGTGGAAGGTCTTCCCGCCGCACTCCGACATCCGCGAAGCGCGGTGATCCCGGTCAAGGATCTCCAGGCTCGTCTCGCGGGCCACGGCGAGCTCGCGCTGCTCGATGTGCGCGAGCAGGGCGTGCACTACCGCGGCCATCCGTTCTATGCCTGCTCCGCGCCGCTTTCGCGCCTCGAGATGGTCATCGCCGACCTCGTGCCGCGCAAGAGCGCGCCGATCGTCGTCTTCGACGGCGGCGAGGGCCTGGCCGAGCTCGCGGCGAAACGGCTGGGCGAGATGGGTTATGCGGCGGTGGAAATCCTGGAAGGTGGCACCGAGGCCTGGCGCGCCGCGGGCGGCGAGCTCTTCAGCGGCATCAACGTCCCCTCGAAGGCCTTCGGCGAATTCGTCGAGCACGCCTACGAGACGCCGCGCATCACCGCCGAGGAGCTCGAGCGGCTGCGCGCGAGCGGCCAGAAGAGCGTGGTGCTCGACTCGCGGCCGTTCGAGGAATACCAGCGCATGTCCATCCCCGGCGGCATCGACGTGCCGGGCGCCGAGCTCGCCTATCGGGTGCACGATGCCGCGCCGGACGCCGACACGCTCGTCGTCGTGAACTGCGCCGGCCGCACCCGCAGCATCATCGGCTGCCAGTCGCTGCGCAACGCCGGCATCGCCAACCGCGTCGTTGCCCTGAAGGACGGCACCATGGGCTGGCGCCTTTCCGGCCGTCAGGTCGAGGAGGGCGCTGCGCGTCGCGCGGCCGATCCATCTTCGGCCGGCCTCGCCCACGCGCAGGCGGCGGCCGAGCGCGTCGCCCAGCGCTTCGGCGTCAAGTTCACCGATGCCGGCAAGCTCCAGCAATGGGCGCGCGACTCGTCGCGGACGCTGTACCTGCTCGATGTGCGCACGCGCGAGGAGTTCGAGGCGGGGCACCTTGCCGGTTCGCGCCACGCGCCGGGCGGGCAGCTCGTCCAGGCGACCGACGAATACGTGGGCGTGCGCCGTGCGCGGCTCGTGCTCGTCGATCCACAGCGCGTGCGGGCCGTGATGACCGCCTCGTGGCTGAACCAGATGGGCTGGCACGACGTTTACGTGCTCGCCAATCTTGCCGGCCTCGATCTGGAAACCGGTCCGCGCAAAGCGCAGCTGCGCTGCAAGCCATGGGCGATCACGACCCAAGCCGGAGGTACGGTGCTGGATTTCTCCACCAGCCTGCGCTTTCACTACCGCCACCTGCCGGGCGCATGGTGGGCGGTGCGCTCGCGGCTGAAGGATGCGCGCGACAAGGTGGGCGATGCGCGCATACTGCTCCTCACCTCCGAGGATGGCGTGCTCGCGCACCTCGCGGCGCCCGAGGTGGCGGCGCTGTGGCCGAAGGCGCAGGTGCGCGTGCTCGATGGCGGCAACGCCGCATGGAAGGGTCCGTGGGAAGCGGGCAGCGAGCGCGCCACGACCGTGCGCGACGACGTCTGGTACAAGCCCTACGACCACGAGGCCGGATTCGAGCAGCACGCGCGCGACTACCTCGCCTGGGAAGTCGCGCTCCTCGAGCAGATCAAGCGCGACCCGACGATCCGCTTCCAGAAGTTCTAAGTGGTTGTCCATTTAGTCGACGGCACGTACGAGCTCTTTCGTCACTTCTACGGCCTGCGGCGCTTCAACAAGGGCCAAGACAAGCCCTTCGGCGCCGTGGCCGGCGTGCTGCACACGTGCCTGCAGATGATCGAGGGCGGCGCGACGCACATCGGCGTCGCCACCGACCACGTCATCGAATCGTTCCGCAACGGACTGTGGCCGGGCTATAAGACGAGCGAGGGCGTCGAGCCCGCGCTCTTCGCGCAGTTCCATCCGCTCGAAGAAGCGCTCACTGCCATGGGCGTCGTCGTGTGGCCGATGGTCGAGCTCGAGGCGGACGATGCGCTCGCCTCGGCGGCGCACCTCGCGTCAGCCGACCCGCGCGTGGTGAAGGTCTGCATCTGGACGCCGGACAAGGACCTCGCGCAGTGCGTGCGCGGCGATCGCGTGGTGCAGATGGATCGCCGCTCGAACAAGATCCGCGACGAGGCGGCGGTGCGCGAGAAATTCGGTGTCGAGCCGCGGCAGATTCCCGATTTCCTCGCGCTCGTCGGCGACGCCGCCGACGGCTATCCCGGCCTGCAGGGCATCGGCGAAGTCACGGCGGCGCGCCTGGTGCGCCAGTACGACGCGATCGAGGATTTCCCGCCCCAGATCCTGGACGGCGAGCGCCGCCGCCTCGCCCTGCTCTTCAAGCAACTCGCCACCCTGCGCACGGACGCCGCGCTCTTCCCTAACGTCGAGGCGCTGCGCTGGCTCGGTGCGGCGGAAGCGTTCGACGAGTGGACGGCGAAGATCGGCGACGCGCGCCTCGCGCCTCGCGCGAAGAAACTAATCAACGAAGCACGCAGCCGTCGGTGATGTCGATCACGGCGCCGTTGATCGTCTCCGGCGCCTCGAGCGCGAGCCAGCGGATCGTCGCGGAGATTTCCTCGGGCCGGCCCACGCGGCGCGTGTAGACGTTCTTCATCAGCGCCTCGATGCGCTCGGGCTGCGCCTTCTTGAGAAGTTCGGTATCGACCGGCCCCGGCGCCACGGCGTTCACCTGGATGCCGTGCGGACCGAGGAGTGCGGCAAAGCTGCGCGTGAAGCTGACGACGCCCGCTTTGGTGACGCCGTACCAGAGGTCGGTGTGCGCGGTATAAGCGGCGACGGACGCGAGGCTGACGATCCGACCGCGCTTTCTCTGCACCATTCCCTTGGATACCGCGCGGATCAGCTCGACCGGCGCCTCGAGGTTCACGGCCAGGATGCGGCGCCGGGCTTCCTCGGTGTACTTGTCGATCGACACCGCGGTCTGCACGCCGGCGTTGTTGACGAGGATGTCGATCTCGCCGAGCTTCCCGGCCATCGCCGCGATGCCGGTGACATTGGTGAGGTCGTAGACGACGTCGGCCTGCTCGCCGCTTTTTTCACGATCGAGGCCGATGACCTTGCAGCCGGCCTTGCGCAATGCCTCGGCGGTCGCGCGGCCGATGCCGCGTGCCGCGCCCGTGACCAGGGCTGTCGTCAGCCCGCGAGCCCCGGCATGGTGAAGCCGGCGGCCTTGAGGTCGCGGATCAGTTCTTCTTCCTGCGCGCCGGTGAGCTCGACGAGCGGCGGCCGGCAGGTCTTCCATTGCGGGTCGTTGCCGAAGTGCGCGACGGCGGCCTTCAGCGCCGGAATCATCGGCTGCTTCTGCACGATCTTGCGCGTCGCCGTGATGCCGGCCTGCAGCTTGTCGGCATCGGCCGAGCGCCAGTTCTTGTAGACGTTGGCGATCGGACCTGGATTGATGTTGCCGGTAGCGGTGATGCAGCCCTTGCCGCCGTGACGCATGTTGTCGAGCAGGAACACCTCGCTGCCCGCGAAGACGTCGAAGTCCTGCTTGGCGAACGCGTCGAGCATCGCCTTGGTGTTGTTCCAGTCGCCGGAAGAATCCTTGAGGCCGGCGACAATGCCTGGATACTTCGACAGGAGGCGACCGATGAGGCCGAGCGTGATGGCGACCTGCGACACCGGCGGGATGTGATAGAGGTAGAGCTGCAGCCGCTCGTCGCCGACGCGCTCGATCACCTCGGCGAAATTCCGGTAGAGGCCTTCGTCGGAGACGCCCTTGTAGTAGAAGGGCGGCAGCATCAGCACGCCGGCGCAGCCGAGCTCGACCGCGGCGCGCGTCAGCTCGATCGAATCGCTGAGCGCGCAGTGCCCGGTGCCGGGCATGAGCGTTGCCGGCGACACGCCGCCCTTGATCAGCGCCTCCAGGAGCCGCCGCTTCTCGGCGACCGACATCGAATTCGCTTCGCTGTTCGTGCCGAAGATGGCGAGGCCCGCGCAGCCGCTCCGCAGTAGCCAGCGGCAGTGCCGCACGAAACGTTCTTCGTCGGGCGAATAGTCTTTTCTGAACGGCGTGACGACGGGCGACAGCACGCCCTCGATGCGCTTCACTTTGCTCATGGCAGGTTTCATCTCAGTCCACCTTCGCGCCGGACGCCTTCACGATCGGCCCCCAGCGCTTCAACTCCGCCGCGATCATGCGACCCATATCCTCGGGGCTGCCGGAGATGATGTTGTAGCCAAGATCGTGCATGCGCTTCTGGAACTCCGGCGACTTCGCGGCCTGCACGGCCGCGGCATTGAGCTTGGCGATCACGTCCTTCGGCGTCGCGGCCGGCACCATCAGGCCGAACCACACGCCCGACTCGTAGCCCGGCACGCCGGCCTCCGCGATGGTCGGCAGATCGGGCAACGCGGGGTCGCGCTTCGCGCCGGTCGTGGCGATGGCGATCAGCTTGCCCGCCTTGATATGCGGCAGCGACGACGGGATGTTGTCGAACATCATGTTGGTCTGGCCGCCAAGGAGATCGGTCACCGCCGGGGCGCTGCCCTTGTACGGGATGTGGACGATGTCGGTGCCGGTGAGCTGCGTGAACATCGCGCCCGACATGTGGATGCTGGTGCCGGCGCCACTCGAGGCATAGGTGAGCTTGCCCGGATCCTTCTTGGCAAGGGCGATGAGTTCCTTGACGCTGCGCGCGGGCACCGACGGATGCACGACCAGCACGTTGCTGAGCGAGACGAGCGGCGCGACCGGCGCAAGATCCTTGTTCACGTCGAGCGGCATTTTTGCGTACAGGAACGGATTGATCGCCTGGATGCCGCTGGTGCTCATCACGATCGAATAGCCGTCGGGCGCGGCGTGCGCGACGTCGAGCACGCCGAGGTTGCCGCCCGCGCCCGGCTTGTTCTCGACCGTGACGGTTTGGCCGAGGAGCTTGGTCATCTCGTGCGCGGTGGCGCGCGTCGCGATGTCGACCGCGCCGGCCGGCGTGAACGGCACGACGATGCGCAAGGGCTTCGTGGGAAATTGGGAAGATGAGGCCTGGCCGAACGCAAGCGTGGGTAGCAGCAGGGCAATTGCGAAAAGGCGGAGCACTGGGGAACCCTTAGACGGTAAAGTGCGAGCCCGGATTATATGGCCGACCTTTCCAAGCTCGTCAGCATCGAAGACCTGCGGCAGTCGGCGCGGCGGCGGCTGCCGCGCGCGATTTTCGATTTCTTCGACGGCGGCGCGGAGGACGAGGTGACGCTGCGCGAGAACCGGGCCGCTTTCGAGCGTATTCGCCTGCTGCCCAAGGTGCTCGCCAACGTCGCCAAGGTCGACATGAGCGCCGAGCTTTTCGGCCGGCGCTCCGCGCTGCCGCTCGCCATCGCGCCGACGGGCGGCATCAGCGCCGGGCGGGCGGGTGCCGAGCTGGCGCTGGCGCGCGCCGCCAAGGCGTTCGGCGTACCGTTCACGCTCGCCACTCCCGCCGCCTTCACTATCGAGCGCGTCGCCGAGGAAGTCGGCGGCCGGCTCTGGTTCCAGCTCTACGCGGTGCGCGAGCACGACTTCCGGGAGAAGCTGATCGCGCGGGCCGCCGCCGCCGGCTACGAAGCGATGCTGGTCACCGTCGACCTGCCGGTATCCGGTAAGCGCGAGCGCGATCCGCGGAACGGCTTCGTGACTCCCTACAACCCGAACTGGCGCAACTCCCGCGACGTGATCTTCAAGCCGGCGTGGCTGCTCGAGATGATGCGGCACGGCCTGCCGGGCATGGCCAACTTCGAGGGCTACAAGTTCTCGAGCTATGGCAAGACCGACATCGCCACGGCTGTGGGGCGCGAGATGGACGCGGCGCTCGACTGGGAAGCGATCAAGCGTATCCGCAGCCTCTGGCCGCGCAAGCTCCTGCTGAAGGGGGTGGAACGGCCGGACGATGCCGAGCGCGCCGCAGCCATCGGCTGCGACGGCGTCGTGGTATCGAACCATGGCGGCCGGCAACTGGACGGCGCCGCTCCCACCCTCGACGCTTTGCCCGCAGTGGCACGCGCAGCCGGTTCCAAGCTGACCGTATTGCTCGATGGCGGCGTGCGCCGCGGCGTCGACATCCTCAAAGCGCGCGCACTAGGCGCGCAGGGCGTGCTGACCGGCCGCGCCACGCTGTTCGGTGTTCAGGCAGGCGGCGAAGCGGGCGCGCGGCGCGCGCTCGAGATCCTGGCGAGCGAGCTGCAGCGCTCGATGCAGCTCTGCGGCGTGCGCTCCCTCGGCGAAATCGGGCCCGACCTGCTGGCCCAGCACTAGGAGCGCCGCGCTCGCGATTCCTCGTAGGAAGGCACCGGCTGGCGCGCCGTCTGCAGCATGCTTTCCAGTTTCGGCAAGAGATCCGGCTGATGCCGTTCCAGTTGCCTGCGCACTATGCCTACGTCGAGCTTGGGGTTTGAGCGCAGCAGATTAAGCGCGTCGACGTAGTTCTGCTCCTGCGTCGATACGAGATAGAGCCAGAGCAGCGCCTCCGGCGACGGCGCCTTCAGCTTCGTCCCGAGAATCACGGCATCGCAGGTATTGGCGAGCGCGAATTCCTCGGCGCTCGCGCCCGCGTAGAGCACGTCGATCTCCACGTCCGCGTGCTTGAATTCGGCAGCGAGCAAGTTGTCGATCTCGTCCTTGCGAGCGGAATCGACGACCAAGTCCACGTCGACGGTCATGCGCGGACGAACGTAGAGCGAAAGCGCATTGGCGCCGCCGATCACATAGCGGACGTTGTGTGCTTCGAGCAGGCGCACGAGCTTCGCCAGCACCGCTTTCATCGCCGGGCGGTGTGCTTCGACAAGAAGTTCGAACGCGTCCATTCCCTATTATCGGCGCATTGACCGAAGTTGCACTCCAAGTGCCGCAGCAGCGGCGAGCACGGAGATGGCGCACACCGCGAGCCAGCCGCTCGCGGCGAGCGCGCTCGACGCGATGAAGGCGCCCACGGCGTTGCCGCTCCAGACGGCGAAGCCGAAGATGGTGTTCGATCGCGCGCGCGCCTCGGGCGCGAGGGAGTTCACCAGCGTCTGGTTCGCGACCATCGTCGCGCGCAGGCCGCAGTCGAGGAGCGCCGCGCCGGCGGCGAGCGCGAGCGGCCACCAGACGCCGAAGGCGAACACGCAGTAGGCGAGCACGATCACCGAGGTGCCCGTGACGACCACCGGCCCCGCGCCGCGCAGGTCGAGCCAGCGGCCTGCAGGGCGTGCGATGAGGACGCCCGCCGCGCCCGGGATGCCGATGAGTCCCGCGACTTGCGGCCCGAGCCCGTGCGTCTTCAGCAGCATCGTCGCGATCGTCGCCCAGAAGCCGCCATAGCAGATGCCCAGGCAGAGCTGGATCGCGATCACGCGGCGCATGTCGGGGTGCTTGCGCACCAGCGCGATCAGCGAGACGAGGAGCTGGGGATAACTAAGCTGCGTCTTCGGCGCCGTATGCGGCAGCCGGGCGATCAGCGCGGGCGCCAGCAAGGCGAGCAGCGCCGCGCCGATCAGGTACATCGCGCGCCAGCCGAGATGCGCGGCAACGATGCCGCCGGTGACGCGCGCGAACAGGATGCCGAGGAATAGCGCGCTCAGCACCGTGCCGACGGCGCGGCCGCGCGCTTCGCCTGGCGCGAGCTCCGCGACAAGCGGCACGATCACCTGTGCGAAGCACGAGCACAGGCCGATGACGAAACCGCTCGCCGCGGCCGCCGGCAGACTGGTCGCCCCCGCGGCCGCCAGCAGGGCAAGCACCGCGGCGGCGTGCAGGGTGATGATGAGGCGCCGCTTGTCGAGCTTGTCGCCGAGCGGCACGAGAAACAGGATGCCGGCGAGGAAGCCGCCGAAGGTGAGGGTCGGGATCCAGCCGATGGCCGCGCCGTCGACGCCGAACTCGGCCGCCATCGCGCCGAGCATCGGCGTCTGGTAGTGGATGCCGCTCGCGGCCGCGAAGGTCGTGGCCGTGAGGAGCAGCATCAGCCCGCGATTTAGCTTTTCTTGCGCGATTTTTTGTTGAAGTCGCGCACGTAGTCGGGGGCCGCGAAAACCCATTCGAGCGCGTCGTAATAACGCTCGGGCTTGCGCCCCATGAAGATCTGGTTGCGCACCCGGCGCTCGAGGCCGTCGGGCACGTGGAAGATCTGGCCGACGAGGCTGTCGGCGGAGATGTGCACGCGCGAGGCCCGCACGATGCGCATCTCCTGGTAGCGGCGGAAGGCCTTCTCGAAGTCGCCGCGGGTGGCGTCGCACGCCACGCCCAGCGCCACCGCATCCTCCATCGCCATCGCCGCGCCTTGCGCCATGTACTGCAGCATCAGGTGCGCGGCGTCGCCGAGCAGCGCCACCGGCCCCTTGATCCAGTTATCGACCGGATCGCGATAACGCAGCATCCAGCGCGTGAACTGCTTGGGCGTGCGCATCAGCTTGAGCGGCTTCTCGCAGTAGTGGGCGAACTGCGGCAGCACTTCGTCGGGCGTCGCCGCTTCGGCGTGGCCCTCGCTGATCGGCTTTCCGATCGCCGTGGCCACGAGATTGAAGAGCTTCCAGCCGCGCAGCGGGTAGTGGACGATGTGCGTGTCGTGCGCCGCCCAGAGCGTCGCCGCCGCCCAGCGCAGGTCCTTGGGCACGTCGCCCGCGTTCAGCACCGCGCGGTAGCACTTGTGGATCGTCGTCGCCGGCAACGGATCGCCGACCAGCGCGTCGCGCACCACCGATTTCGCGCCGTCGGCGCCGACCAGCGCCGCGCCGGCGATGCGCTCGCCGCTTGCCGTGCTGACCGTGACGCCGCTCCCGGTGATTTCAAACCCGGCGACGCGGCTGTTGGTGCGCAGATCGATCATCTGCGGCAGCGCCTTGCAGCCGTCGACGAGCGAGCCGTGGATGTCGGCGCGATGAGTTACGGCATAGGGATTGGCGAAGCGCTTGGCGAAGCGTTTGTCCAGCGGGATGTCGATCACCTTCTCGCCGGTGACGCCGTCCATCATCAGCAGGTGCTCGATGAACACCGCCTCCTTCTTGACCAGCGCGCCGACGCCGAGCGCATCGAGCGCGTGCCAGGCGTTGGGCGCGATCTGGATGCCGGCGCCGATCTCGCCAAACTGCGGCGCCTGCTCGAGGACGGTGCTCTTGAAGCCCTTGCGCGCGAGCGCCAGCGCCGCGGCGAGGCCGCCGATGCCGCCGCCGGCGATGACGACCGGTTTCTTGTTTCTAGAGGAGGATCGCGATGCCATCGAGCTCGCCTTCGGAATTCACCAAATCGATACGCTTGTGCGCGATCCGGAATGTATCGCCCTTCCTGCGCAGCCGGTGCTCGACCAGCGCGGCGTAGACGTGCTGTTTCTCGTTGCGGAACTCCACCACCGTGAGGGCCGATGCCACGCGCACTTCGGCGGCGGTGTCGGTCAAGATCGAAACGTTGCCGACCTGGTGCACCGTGCGCGCGAGCGGCTGGCGCGCATGCGCTCGAGGATGGCGAATCTGCTTCACGCGCAGCTCGAGGAGCGTGCGGTCATCGTGGATGATGGATGAGGTCTCGTAGGGGTCCTTCTGGCCCTGCTCGAGCGGCACCCAGTAGGTTGCGTCCTCGGTGAAAAGCTCGAGCCATTCCTCGTAGCGCTGCGTGTCCAGCAGCCGCGCCTCGTGAAAGAGAAACTGCTCAGGCGACATCAGGAGGACTGCGGGGTCATGTACGCAAGCCACGCTTTCATCTGCGCGCGGATGAAAACCTCGCTCGTGCCGGTCTTGCCTCTCAGCGTTTCCTTTTCCTGCACATCGCGGCCGTAGCCGCGGCCGATGTAGACCCATTCCATCGCGCCGGAGTTGAGACCGTGCTGGATGCGCTCGTACACCTCGAGGTCATCGGTCAGCACCCACGAGGCGGTGCCGTTCACCACGTTGGCGAAGGCCACCGTGTCGCGGAACATCTGCGCGGGCGCGTGCTTCATGCGAAACGAATACGTGTAGACCACCGAGCGATCGACGGCGACCGGATGGATGATGCGCAGCTGCCGGAACTGGCTCATGAACGAGCAGTTCGGGTAGACGATCGTGTTCCATAGCGTGACGCGCAGCACCCGATCGGCTTCCTTCTGCCCGAGCTTTTCCGCCAGCGTGTTTCTGTATTGGTCGAACGCGGGGTTCCCCAGGCCGGCGACGAGGCGATCGTCGTCGTGGTAGTCGCCCATATAGCCGTGGCCGAGCGGTGTGGTCCACATGCCGGTGCCTTCCCAAACAGCGTCCGGTGCGCCGTTCTGCCGCATCTGGCGCACGGCGATGTCGTAGTAGTGCTCGTGCCCGGGCTTGCCGGGCTCGGGCGCGTTGCGCGCGACGGCGACCGACGAGGCGTGCACATAGGCCGGATGCGCGCCGTCGAGATGGTTCTCGAGCATCAGCTTCCAGTTGCCGTGGTAGGTGTGCTTGAAGACGCCGCCGGCGATCTCGAGCTCGCCGCCGGGCGCGCGATCGACCAGGTCGTCGAACGAGGCCTTTGCCGGCCCGAGAAATTCCTCGAGGCTCGGTCCCTTCGCCGCCAGCGAGGCGAAGATGAATCCGCGATAAGTCTCGACTCTCGGCACGGACTTCAGCCGCAGCTCACCAAGCGCGCCTTCCGCATAGCCGCTCGCGAACGGCACGGCTTTCAGCTCGCCCGCGCGGTCGTAGCTCCAGCCGTGATAAGGACAGACGAAGCGTTCGATGTTGCCGCGGCCCTCCGCGCACACCAGCGAGCCGCGATGCGCGCAGCGATTGACGAGGACGCGGATGCCCTCCTCGTGGCGCACGACGATGACCGGCTCGCGCCCCATGCGGGTGGTGAAGTAGTCGCCCGTATTGCGCACCTGGCTCTCGTGGCCGAGCACGAGCCAGGCGCGGCCGAAGATGCGCTCCATCTCCAGCTCGAAGATCGCCGGATCGGCGTATACGGAGCGGTGCACGCGGTCGGGCTGCACCAGCTCTCTGTCAAACGCACCCATAGTCGATATGGTAAAGGTTAGGGATGAGCGCGATCGCGCTGGAAGTGTCCGGGCTGCGAAAGTCCTACTCGAAGAGCGGCCAGGTGCAGCAGATCCTGGATGTCGAGCGCTTCGCGGCGCGCGAGGGCGAGTTCATCACCATCATCGGGCCGAGCGGCTGCGGCAAGAGCACCTTCCTGCACATCATGGGCGGATTCATCGGCGCCGACGCCGGCGCGATCCGCGTCTACGGCACGCAAGTGACGAAGCCCGGTCCCGACCGCGGCATGATGTTCCAGGAATTCGCGCTCTTTCCGTGGAAGACGGTGGCCGGCAACGTCGCCTGGGGCCTCGAAGCGCATGGCGCCGAGCGCTCGCACATCGACCAGGTGGTCGCCAAGTATCTGGACATGACGGGCCTTGCCGAATTCCGCAACCACTACCCGGCCGAGCTCTCCGGCGGCATGAAGCAGCGCGTCGCGCTGGCGCGCGTGCTCGCGTTCGATCCCAAAGTGCTGCTGATGGACGAGCCCTTCGGCGCGCTCGACGCGCAGACGCGCGAGACGATGCAGGAGGAGGTGACGCGCCTCTGGGAGCGGACGAAAAAGACTATCGTCTTCGTGACGCACGACATCGAGGAGGCGGTCTACCTCGGCGACCGCGTCGTGGTGCTGACCGCGGGACCGGGGCGGATAAAGCAGGAGGTGAAGATCGACTTGCCGCGGCCGCGGGGTCTCGAGGTGAAGAAATCTCTGCAATGCCACGAATACCGTAATCACATATGGGATCTCGTGAGGAGGGAGGCGGGTCCATCCAGGGGATGAGCGACATGTGCTCTTCACGCAGTGCATCGAGACTTTCCAAATGCCTTAGGCTTGCTGAATACGTTGGCGAAGGAGGGAGAGGAAAATGCTGAAGGAAGAAATCGACAAAGCCCAACGGCTCGTCAAGACAGATGCATACCAACTGTCCCTCGGCGAAGTCGTCAACATGTACAAGAATAAAGAATTCATCATCAATCCCGATTTCCAACGTTTGTTCAGATGGGAGATCGGGCAAAAATCAAAGCTAGTAGAGTCAATTCTGTTGGGCATACCGCTGCCATCCATCTTCGTGTTCGAAAGAGATGACTCGACTTGGGAACTCATAGACGGTTTGCAGAGAATCTCGACGCTGTTGGAATTCATGGGTGAGTTAAAGGATCCCGTGAGTGGTCACCTAAGGTCGCCTAGTGCTTTGGTTGGTACGAAATATCTCCCCTCCCTCGACAAAGCGGTGTGGGCGACGTCGGATCAGATCACGGACGTGCCTACAAATGAACAAAGCCCGTTATCGTCGAGCCATCAACTTGCCATTAAGCGAAGCCGCTTAAGCGTTGAGATACTCAAGCGGCCAAGCGATAACGCAACGAAATATGATCTCTTTCAGAGGCTGAACGCTGGCGGGATCGCGGCGAATGCTCAAGAGCTTCGCAACTGCATAATCATCATGGTCAACGCTGGTTACGCTGCATTCTTGCGCGGTTTGGCGGATTCCCAGCCTTTCCTCGCGGTTCTAAACGCGAGCGAGGAGCAAATTGAAAAGCAACGACACATGGAATACGTGTCGCGATTCATGGCACACACCTACGTCCCTTATGACGGAAAGCTCGACGTCGAAGAATTCATTGATGAGTCTGTTGTCAATTTGGCCGGAGTGAACGAAACGCAAAACGCCGGTGCGACTTTTAACGCGACATTCAACTTCATGCATCAGGCCCATGGAGCCAACGCCCTTCGCAGATTTGAGAATGGTGCACCAGTAGGAAGAGTGGGGTTAGTGGCCCTTGAAGGAATCGCTGTCGGTATCGCTAAAAATATTGCCAACATTCAAGCCAAAGCCAATCCGGTCCAATATGTGCGTGACCGAATCGTCCAGTTTTGGCAAGCACCGCAAGTGGAGAATTTCTTCGCATCGGGACTTAGAGGGACTACTCGTATTGAAAGGACGGTGTCGTTTGGTGCGGCTTGGTTCGCCGCATGAGCAAGGCTTATACAGAGACGGATCTTTCTAACATCCTCGACCTTGACCTAATTTGGCGCAGGAAAGAGCTGTCTGACATGAAGTCAGCGATAAAGCTTGCCGACGTGCCAGCGAAACCGGCCCTTCTACGCGCAATAATTGCGATGGGTTACGCGCATTGGGAGGGATTCGTTAGAACGTGCGCCAACCGGTATTTTGAACACTTTGACGTGCCCCCCGATTTAGTACGGCATCGAAGTGGAGTCCTGGGTTAAAGATACGGGGTTTTCCAGGTTTTCGCGC